>QMCD01000343.1_pt1 | contig 33019 bp, 47 predicted proteins | sample 1821841 | NCBI WGS metagenome assembly QMCD01 (sample SAMN01991225, study PRJNA193472) | Termite gut metagenome, whole genome shotgun sequencing project. | isolation source: worker | host: Macrotermes natalensis
AATTTGTTCTATTTGCCATCAATTTGGCCCTCATTGTAAAGCTAATATCCAACGTTTTAAGAAAAGCAAAAATAATCCAGAAAAATAACATGAATAAACAACAAGAATTTCAGGAAATAGAATCAATTTTTACCAAACTCATGGAAAAAGTCAAGCATTATGAAGACACTTATAATGTTAGAGTTCCATTTTATAATCTTCGTATCCAAGAGGTAAATCTTATCAACAAAAATATGGTTGAGCTCGTTATGGATGACCTTCAGTCTGTGATAATGTTTAACATATCTAAAGATTTTCAACGAATTTTAGTCACTGAAGCAGACCTTGCTGAAATATCTTTAGATAACAGTATAACTGAAGAGCCTGAAAGCCCAGAACGTGCATCAGATATAGGGCCTCTTAACGAAGATATAGAAACCATATAGATAATCACATCAACTAATTTGGGCCCATCTGAGTCCACTAGAATCAAGATTTAAAATTACAACTATTATTACAATGGAAAATACAATATTATTTCTACTCATTTTACTTACATTTTGTCATGCTTACTCTATCTTCAATAAAATCTACAAAACATATAAAGTCAATAAAACAGAAACTGCATTAACTAAAGAAAAATTATCGAATCTTGACGGTATGGTCTCCAAAGTAGATGATATCCATAAGGTACTTTTTCCCAATGAAAACAAATCTAAGCAATAATGAAATTGTCCAAATCATATATGACAATGGATATCTAAATGCTTTATTCAATTATTACCATATTCCAAAATCTCCTGACAGAGATGATTTATTCTCGATTGTAATGCTCAATCTACTTGAGTATGATAACGTTAAGCTAAATAATGCTTATAAAACCAACAATCTTTACACTATTTGTCATAAATTTGTAAGGACTGAAATTTCACTTTCAAAATCACAATTCAACAGAGCAATCAAAAATAACCGATGCAAATCTGTTGAAATCAATTCAGACTATGAATACGAAGAACTCTATTAATCCTGAAAAAGGAACTGTCAACGGCATAGATATTCATGATATCGAGAAAGAATATGAATATCATCCTTCAGTTTTCACAGATAATCCAAGAGTAGACAATGCTAAATTCATACTATCTCAGTTAAATCCAATAGAAAGAAGAATTTTCATAATTTACCTTGAAATGGACAACAAAAACGACTCTCATGTTTTTACTGGAAATATTGCTAAAACTGCTAAATTCCTGAATCTTCATTATGCAACTGTCCATAAGATTATTAATGGGTATAAATCATCAGATGGCTCTATTATTCCAGGAATAAAACAGAAGCTTGAGAAAATTAAGCACGATTTTCTTTTATACTAATATGAAGCACTTCACAGACAATATGTTCGAGCGGTTATTACCATTTGAAAACGAGATTCGTACTTTCAATTCGAACCATAAATTGTTCTACAAGCTCCCATCTGAACTGATAGAACTATTCGTAACTCTTCAATGGGAATATAGATATCCAACAACATTTATGACTAAAGCCGACTTCAATAAACAAATGGAATGTTCGACAAATCGATATGAAGCTGCTATTTTAATGACAAAATTATTTTTAGAAAACTATGGCAAAGAAAGATGATATATCAGAATCTAATCTTCTTAAAGACCTTTTGAAATCTACTGATGCTGTTAATGTACAGATAGACAATGTTGAGATTATAAATCCATATAAAAAAGATGGACATTCGCAAGAAGCCAGAGCTTTCAGATCAAAGATTAAAGAAGATATCTTATATAAGTTAGATCATGAGTTTCATAAATGGGATACTGCATCTTTAGCCAGATATATCCAAGAAACTTATGGATATAAACGTAGACAGTCATACACTTATATAAGACAAGCTGAAGCAATAATAGATGCTCGAGCCCAAAAGTCTGCTGATAATATAGTTAGAAGATTTGACCGTATTGCTAAAAAGGCCGAAGCTGAAGGTCGATATTCAGATGCTATCAAAGCGAATGAACAAATCGGTAAACTTGCTGGCCGTTATACAGAAAAAGTTGAAGTCAAAGGAGAACCAACTTTCACTATAACATTAAAACGCCCTCTTGAGATAGATGAGTAATAATAACATTAATGTCGAATTTCCACCTTTACTTTATCACCAGCATGAAGTATTGTCTGACATTATCAACTATGGATATAATTCCAAAAGAAGATATGTCATTAAATCTATGCGTCAAGTTGGAAAAACATTTTTACTTTTTCTATCAGCTACTCATGCAGCTCTTTCCAACAAAAACTTTGACATATACTTAATGTCAACTTCTGCTTATTCTTCTAATAAAGCGTTCAATGAGTATATTGTCCAATTTATAAAAGATAACTCTCATCTTTCTGAAATTAGAGCAATGGACAAATCAATCAGATTCCCAAACGGATCAGCAATCTATTTTGTATATGCTGGGCAAGATGAAAACCTTCTTGGCAATACTGGTGAACTCGTAATTATAGATGAAGCTCGTAAAATGAACTCTGAATTTATTAACAGAGTTGTCAGACAATTTGTTAAACGAACCAAAGGAACAATTTTAACTGTATCTACGCCGCTTAAGAAATCCGGATACTTTTACGAAGAAATTAAAAAAGGCTTAGACCCAACTTTAACTAATTACACTTACTATAATTGGTCTGATCCTAAATATGACAAATCAACTTTAATCTTATATTCAAAAGAAGATAGAGAATTAGACCGTTTAGAAATGCCTCATCATATCTATAAGACCGAAGTCCTCGGAGAATTTTTAGAAGATGGTGAAGGAGTCTTTCCTAATTATGAAAACTGCATATATTACCAAGAACTTTCCAATACTCAACCTATAGCTTTAGGAATAGACTGGGCACCTGGAACTGGAAATGATGATACTGTCTTAACTTCAATAAACAGCGAAGGACAAGTTACATATATTTGGCATACTAACGATATGAATCCATTATCACAATGTAACTTTATTGCTGATTATATCAATTCAAAACCAACTATTAAGCTTGTTTATCTTGAACAGAATATTACTCATACTGAATTTGAGTATATCAAATCTAAGTTAAAAAGACCTAATATTTTAGTTAAGTATTTGACTACCAATCAGTCTAAGCGAGATTTTATATCTTTACTTGGCATAGCATTTCAACAACAAACTATTCAAATACCTAATGACGATCAACCTAATGGTCTTCTGGAACAACTTATTAATATGGATATTGAAGAGACAAAAACTTCATATACATTCAATGCCCGGAGAGGTTTCCATGATGATAAAGTGATCTCGTTGTGCCTGGCATGGAAAGCTTACTATGATCTTGGCAATAAAGTTTCATTAGGCAATATTAAACCATACATGCCATCTTACCTCCGGTCTTCCGAAAAATCAAATAACCCATTCAAACGATGATAGCACTTAAGACATTAAACGAATTAACGATGAAGGACCTCGATGCCCTTCAATCTATAGAAGAAGATCCGCTATTTTCTAAGACTGAGAAAAGATTCGAACGAGCCTCTATCTTAACAGGCATACCTTCTGAGGACATTACAATAAAAGACTTAGTCACTATTGAATCTCATATTTCAGACTCGCTCAAACAACCAGAGATACCGAATATCTATAAAGAAATAACCGTCAAAGACAGGACATTCAAAATAGACTATGAACCACCCATGGATGCAACTAATAAGGACAATAACCAAGCATCTGATTGGCTCAACTTCATAGACAAATCAACTATGGACCCAACAGTCAAACAGTGCCAAGCTTTTGAAGCTCTTTCTAAACAGGATAATAAAGACTGGAGGACCATGTTCTCATTGATGTTCATACCTAAGGGCCATGAATATGGTATAGGATATTCAACAGAAGAAGTTGGTAAGTTCTTATATGAAAACCTTTCAGCTAAACAGGGTCTAGAAGTTTACAATTTTTTTTTGCCCTATATAGTAAAGTTGCGAATTTTCACTTCTCTAGTTTCTCAAAAGCAAAAAGCCATAAAGCAACTAAAGAAGGAGACCAATCCAAAGACTCGAGCCGGATTATCCGTGGTGATCAATCAATTAAACAAATCGATCCGTTCGAGCAGAGATACGCTTGGTTTAACATGATATCCGCTGTATCTAAAGAATCATTCTGTGGAGATTGGGACCGGACAACTAAACAACCGCTCTCAGTCTTCATGTCTATTTACAAATTCATATACCATCGTAACCAATATGAAAAGAAACTTCATGATCAAGCTATTCAAGATGCTAAGACCCAAAATAACAATAGACCAATACGCAGATGAAATTAGATAATATACAATATACCAATACAACTAAGGTACTTAATTCTTTTTCAGAGGCTCTTATCAAACAGTATCATAAAAATCTGGCCCAATTCGGTATCTCTAGTGGACTCCTCTATAACGAAATCAAGTTTGTTATATCTTTTAATGGCTCTAAATTCAGTGTCAGCCTGAACCTCCAGGACTATTGGAAATATGTTGAACATGGGCGCAAAGCAGGCTCTAAAATGCCACCCATGGATAAGATAGAACAATGGATATCTACTAAGAATATAGAACCATGGCCCAGTCCTAATGGGAAATTCCCAACACCCAAATCTTTAGCTTTCGTGATTGCTCGCTCTATAGGTCAAAAAGGTATCAAACCAAAACCAACTTTAGAACCAGCAGTCGATTTTATTTACACTGAATTTTATGATAAGATAACTACTGCTATTCAAAAGGACATTTTGGCCTATATTAAAGTTGAGTACCTTGATGTCCTAATAAATGTCTCGAAAAAAGTCTAAATTCTTCTTTTATACTATAACGACCTAAAATTATCGTTAAACCATGGCTAACATATATTTCACTAATGACAATCCAATAATTGAGACCCTCGAATCTGAATATTCAGTGACTATAACTGATCAAACAAGACCTGAGAACCAATATCTTATCAATGGATATTCTTACCACAGGCCCATGAATATAGTTGAGAAAGTACGTAATTATGTAGGGTATGAAGAAGGCATTGTCAAAGATATCCATTATTCGTTCCAAAATCAAGGCATGCAACCTATTGATTATACATTGATTTATAACTATGATGATCTCCCGACTGCAGATAACTACTTAACTTCTGGTTATTTCAGTTGGCCACATTATTCATTGGAAAACCAAGTTTATACTGAATATGTCTACTTTCCAAATTATATTCCAAGCAACTTAATGAACATCCCAATTCAATACATAAATGGCCCTAACGGATTGATAGCAGATAATGATGAGACAATTGCATATTATGGCATCGATGAATTTGGAGACACGACAAATAAGTTAGGTGACATCCAACACAAGACCGGAGAAATTACAGTTACAAATCCATATCCGAATGAAATCAATAATGGTTATAACATAGATGTGAATGCATTAGAGTCTGCCTTGTCTTATGTATACGGCGTTGAATGGGACTCCAATAATCCAGACCCACATATAAAACGAATAGGTAATATGGACCTTCACAAAAGTTTGCCTATACAGTCTAAGATGCGAAGGTGTTGTATGTGGTCAGATGGAATAATTGCGTATTACTTAGATCCAAATGATTCAAATAAAAAGGCAGATGGAGCTCCATCATATTTAGATGGCACACATGGAGCCGTAATGGTTGAACTGCCTTCATTCTATTGGAAACGAGAAGTTGAAGGAACTGTCCAACGCATTTTATTATCAACAATATCATTGCCAGGATTTACATATTCTCCGGTTATGTATTGTTCAGCTTATGAAGCATTTAATGACACATCTAGAGGCGTTTTACACTCAGTTACTAATGTATTGCCAACAACTAATACCTCAATGGTTGCATTTAGAACATTAGCTAGAGCAAGAAATGCAAGATGGAACGTCTACACGTATGACATACATAAAATAATAGCATCATTGTACCTTGTTGAATATGCTAACTTTAGAAGCCAGGAAGCATGGACAGATGCATTAACGCCTGAAGGATTCCGTCAAGGTGGATTATCAATGGGTGCTACCAATATTAGTCCAATATCGACAGCACCAAGATTCAGTACTGGATTTTCTAATAGTTGGGGTAATAAGACCAAAGCAGTCTTAGCAGATAGTTCCAATAACTGGCTATTTTCATATCGTGGATTAGAAAATCTATACGGCAATACTACTATATTAATGGATGGTATTGTATTTGTAACACCGGATGCTTCAACGGTTAACATATACAAAACTTCAGACCCAAGTTTATTTGATATTCCTATAACTGATGTTCGAACAAAATATGAACAAATACCTGGCAACTTTTATGGTAATAATGGATATCAGAAGTCATTGACACCTTATGAGTTTATATCTGGTGGGCTAGGTGGTTCTGAATCAACCTATATAACAGATTACTGTACCATATACAACGGTATACGAATTACTAAGGACCATGTAACAATGGGTTATAATGTAGACACTCGGAATTATTGTGGATTATTTGCAACGTCATACGCACCTGATAATTATGTAACTACCCAAGTAGGACAACGGCTTACATATTATGCAGACCCATCTACAACATCTCAGACTGTGTATGATCCTATAGAACCAACAATGGTAAGTTTAGATACTATACATTTGACTCAAACTAACTCAACTGGAGTCATCAAGGGCCTAACATTTAAGATTACTCAACCATGTGACTATCCATGGTATCTTATTTGGTTTAACAGATTTGGTGGATATTCATTCTTGCCTATTTTAGCTAAACAGGAATCATATAATGGAACAATTACTTCATATCTAAATAAAAGGTTGGATGAGACAACAGAACGTAAAGTTGTTTTAAACAAAAAGCCAACTAAGTCCCATATCTTGCATACAGACTTTATGACTGATGAGATGTCTGAAATCATGATAGCTGACCTTTATTATTCACCTAAAGTTTGGTTGTTCCATAATGATGGTATCAGAATAGAGGACTTCCGTAAGAAATCTATTGAGGTCAATGTTTCATCTAACTCCATACAGATTAAACAACGAGACTTTGATAACCTTTACACATACCAAATCCAAGTTGAAGAAATCAAACCAAATATAAGACCTATCTAATATGGACAATACTGTTTCACTTTATATAGAGAACCAACCTATTGATATAGACCAATTCACAGAGTTTGATATCACATATTCATTTGATGACTTAACTAATCCAACGAAAGTAACTTCTGCTTGGTCCAAAACTGTTAAGCTTCCTCCAACAAACCATAATAATAGAGTCTTCCAGAATCTTTGGAGATTTGATGCTATCATGTCAGATGATTATGTTATGAATCCTTTGATAAAACTACGATATGAGTTGTATGTTAATGGGGACCTATTATTGTCTGGAATTTCAAAATTCAATAGAGTCAATGTTGCTGATAAGTCTTATGAGATAACTTTATACTCAGGGCCTATTGAGTTATTGGAAATCTGGGACAACAAGGCCCTATCAGATATCAATATGAATAATCTGTTGTACGATCAAAACGACTCAAGCTCAGGCAACCTGGACCATTATGTGGACCGTGATACAATATTTGAGAACAATCATGCCGAAGATAAGAATGTAAGGTTCCAACATTTGATGTATATACCAACCTATGATGGGGTCAACAAAGAATTTGATAATGATTCAGTAAACAATGCTTCAATAACTCTTCCAGATGGCTCAACGACTTCAGGTACGGTGAATATCCCATGGGAGTTAGATGGCAATCAAATTAATGACCATAGAGCTAACTACTGGAGACCTATTATCAGATACAAATCCATATTCAACCAAGGCATTAGTCAATTTTTATATGATGATAACGGGAATCAGTTATTCAATATTCCAATCTTAACCCAACGACATTTCAATATCAGAAATCCGTTATGGGAAAATCTTTGGATGACTCTAGACATTCCACCTGTAGGCATTTCTAAGACACAAACTGATTATGCTAAATTGGGCTCTACACCTTATGCTCCTATTCAGACAGATGGAATCATGCAATACGGTTTCCAAGCTATAAATTCAATAACGACTGGATTTTTATCAGCTTCAGGCCAGATCGATATGTCTAAAATAGATGGCTTAATTAATATCAATGTTCCTATAAAATTCCAGCTTAGACATACAGCAATACCTTCTGGATATAATTCAACAGGATATTTGATTCAACCTAATCCAGACAATACAGTTCCAATGGAAGAAATATTGAGAGTTGAGTTTGGTATATTAGATGTTCCAAACAATATTTTCTATCGGTTCAATTATAGAAGGTTAGGTTCTGAGATACGGTCTTATGTTCCAATTTATAGTAAGGACGACGAAAGCAGGACTGTAACACCTCCATTCGGTCCTTCAACGACTATACCTGGAAATTCATTTATGTTAGGTGGTTTACATAATGGGTATACAAATCAGTTCGTATCCAAGCGTAATTTCGTATCTACATTCAGAGGCACATTGACTATTAATGGAGCACAAGATATTCCGAATGCTAGGTTTGCTTCTCGTCTGACTTTCTTAAATGATATATCCAAGAATCCAGTTTATTTGTATGAACCAAGAAGTTCATCCATGGGTGGGTTTAATCGGCTGTCAGGGTCACTCTCAGTGGACTTTGTATTTGATGGTGATAAAGAATACACCAATGATATCAAATTTACCTATAACTACTCCAGCCGTTCATACTCAACACGCAACTATAATTCATTGATTAATACTGGAGATACGAATGAAGCCATGAAATTCTCTGACTTTATTCTCTCATATACGAAGCCATTTGGCATTATATTAGATGTTCCGTATAATCAACCTATTGGAAAACCAAAGAATGTAAATTTACATACAAGAAATTCATATTTTGAAGACTGGAAATTTGTTGATTGGACCTCTAAACTTGATTATTCAAAACCGATAACAAAGACACCAATTAAGTTCGAACAGAAGTTCATAAATTTCTCATGGGCTCCTGATGATACTGGGTACCTTGAAGAATATAGGAACAAATATGGAAGAGAATATGGGTCTAAAACTATAGATACCGGTTACCAATTTAATGGGGATACTACTGAATTACTGGACGATAATAAATTCAAGAGTTGTATATTTACGTGTGAGTCTGACAAGTTCTTCTATAATAAGAATGCAGATTCAAACTTTGATGTGTCAACTAAACTATATAGAGATAATGTCATATTGCCAGCTTTCTTCAAAAAGAATGGATCAGTTAGAGAACAATCTGGAGGCACTCACGTATTATTGTTTGGTTCATCAGAAAACAACCGAGCTTTAACATGGGATATACCAGATGGATATTACATTTCAGATGATAGATTATCCACTATAGATACTGCTCAATATACATACAACTATATAGACACAACTAATATTCCAATTGTGGCCTCTTATAAGACAAATAATTTTGATGATTTGAAGTGGGCCAACAAAATGAATATGACAACTCGTACTTATGTAGTTAAAGATGCTAATGGTGTTCCAACTGACCAATATTCATTAGAGTTTGGCATACCAGCTGAAAGTTACTATGAATATCAATATGCTCCTGGAACAAACTTCCCAGTATTAGAGGACTATGCTGTCATATATTCAAGATATCATAGAGCTTATTATGAAGATAGGAACAACGTTAACAATTCTAAAATAGATGCTGAATTTTGGCTTGAACCTCAGGATCTTATAAACTGGAAGTTCAATACCTTTACATATCTTGAGAATGCTCAGTTCCATATAAACAAAATTAACTTCTCTGCATTCTTCAATCGACCTGCAAAAGTAGAGTTGATACAGGTAACAAACATTGAAAACTATATAGGCAATCAACATATTGTATTTGACTTCATCTCAGTCAACCCTAATAGTGGGTATGCAATAACAGCAGATAGTCAGACTATGGAAGTAAATGTGGCTGTTACAGATAACCAAATAGAATATCAAGGTGTCTTAAGTACAGCTGCATGGAATATGGGAGTTAGATTCTTAGACAGTTCAAATAATCTTTGGACTGGATTTGGCAATTCAACTATACCGTTGGTAGTTCCTCAAAATACAGACCCAGAACAGAGGATGTTTGGCATTACATTCTCCCAAATAGGAAATGCGTCTATTAGTATGGTAGCAACATATTACCAAATGGCCAAAGGACAACAACAATCAAGGACAATCAACCTAACAGTAGATGGAACCTACGTAAATGCTCAACAAGCTGCTTCAACTAAATTATATGCCGTGACTTTACATAGAAAACGGTATGTAACAGCTCAAGAGTTGGATATTCCAGTTAATTCCACGGCCAATTATGCAATATCGCATGATTCAAGATATGACTTAATGCTCTATACGAGGTCCTCGTTGATCAGGAGAGGCTTTCAGGGTGATACAACAGGAATTATTAGCTGTTATCCTAAAGTTGTCACGATCAACCAGAATGATGTCAGACAACAAATAGATGCTGCTACCACTATAATTGATTCAACATACCCATTATCAGTCAATGTAAGGATAGAAATGGAAGGCACTCAACGTGCTAATTGTCCTTCATTTAGGATAATCCATATAATATCACCACCTCCTGACGGGTCTCGTACATACCAATATGCATATCCTGCTTTAGGTAGAAGATGGAACACTAATGTATATGATAAGCTAATAATGTCTAATCTGAAATATAATGATGATACATATTTGACATTAGGTGTTAGAGCTAATTTCCCAATGGAGTCTGTAGTTGACTGTCCAGGCCATTATTATGGAACCGCTCTTAACCAAACTAATGTGGTTCCAATTATCAGTTTGTCAACAACACCAACATATCAAGCTGTTTCATATTATATTATGACAGGTGGGACATCTAATAGAGCAACCACGGTTTTAACTGGGGAAACTATTATGAATGGTCAATTTGTGGTTGAATTATTAGAAGGTGATAATGATCCTTATTCAATTTCTATAGATGGTTCAACCTGGAATAATCTTCATCCAGGTGACCAAATTTATTTTGAATCTATAGGGCCCAATGCTAGAAATATTCAACTTAAAAAGACTGGTTCTACAACTGCAGTCCCGTTCTATATAGTTGAGTCTAATTACTATACAGAAAACTGGGATAGCTCAGGATTTGTGGGTCAAAGATATTCAACAGATGTTTTAAGTTATAAAGCAAGATTCACAACAGCTAAAATTTACATAATACCTGAAAATCATTTTTTCATAGACTAAGATGGCCGAAGAAAATAAGTTAGTATTAGAAGTTGACGTTCAAAGTACCCAGAATTTGGACCATGTGGAGAGCTCTATGAAGTCTCTCCGGCAGGAAGTCAAAGAATATAGAAATCAATTAACAAACCTCACCCGAGGAACAGCTGAATATAATGCTATTGCTCTTAAGATGGGTCAGACCCAACAGAGATTAGATGATATCATGGACGATAGTAGAGCAAATGCAAGAGACTTCGGTGAAAATCTTGGGGTAGTTGTTGGATTTGCTGCTAATTTGACCACTACAGTTGCATCTCTTGGGACAGCTTTCACTGCGTTGGGAGCTGATGTAGAAGATGTCAATAAGATAATGGTGAAAGTCCAGGCCATGATTGCTCTTGTGCAAGGAGTAAAAGGTCTAACAGGACTTTATGCTACTATTCAAACAACGGTAATTCCAGCTGTTAGGTCAATGTGGACTGTAATGGCTGCAAATCCTTTAGGAGCAGTTGCAACAGCTGTGGGCCTATTAGTAGCTGGCCTATCTGTATTGGTTTTATCTACAAAATCAAATACAGAAGAATTAGAGAAATTCAATAATCAGATTAAAATTACTAATGACCAATTTGACCAGTTAGAAGCTCAAATATCTAATAACTCAAAAATAATGGCTGCTGAAGGTGCAACTACTGTTGAAATTCTTAAAGCTGAACAACAGAGTTATAGAGACCTTCATCAAGTTCGTATTAATGATTCAAATGCAAGAGTTGAAGAAATTAAGCAAATGGACACAAGTAATAAAGAAAAAAAGAGGTTATTAGAAGAAAACAGAGAAACAACAACAACAGAACTTAGACGTTTAGAAGGAATTATTCGCGAATATAATTCAGATATCGTAGTTGAAGAAAGAATTGCCACTATTGAAATTGAAAAGGAAAACCGAAAGAAAGCTGAAAATAGGCAAAAGATGCTTGATGATTTTGCATCTCAACAGGCAAATTTTCAGATTCAAATGCAAGAGCAAAAACAGATTGATATTGATTATAACCCATTTGAAATTGATGACACAGCTATACAAGAATGGACTGATAATGCTAATGCAATAACTTCATTAGAAGAACAATTCAGACTTAATAGGTTAGAAGGAAAAGAACGAGAGTTAGAAGAAAATAGAATTTGGTTTGAAGAGCAGAAAGCTTTATATGATTCCACTGGAGCAGATATCACAAATTTGTTAGAAGAACAACGTGAAAGAGAGCATTCCATTAATGCTAAATATAATGCCCAAGAAGCAAGAGATAAAGAAGCGCTCGAACAAACTAAATTACGTATAGCGTCTTCGGCCCTTAATTCATTAGCTTCTATATTAGGTGAACAAACTGAAGCTGGCAAAATAGCAGCAACGGCGGCTGCCATTATAGATACATACGCTGCTGCTAATGCTGCTTATAAGTCTATGGCTGGTATACCTATTGTTGGTCCTGCACTCGGTGCCGCCGCTGCCGGCGCTGCAATATTGGCTGGTATTGCAAATGTTAAAAAGATTATGTCTACAGACCCAAATAATCCTAACACGTCAACTACTGCTACTCCACAAGTCAATTATGCAGACACAGTCGATATTACCCACTATAGGGATTTGACAGCATCTTCTGAGGTCCAATCACTCGAAACTCAAGCTGCTTTCAGTAGAGATCAAAGAGTATATGTTGTAGAGTCAGATATTACAGATACCCAAAACAGGGTTAGGGTTGCCGAGTCTGAAGCCATTCGGTAATCTAATAAAATATTCACAGTTTTTATTTGGACCCAACTCGGCAACCCGTAGCCAACGAAGACAAGCAATCTTAACTCAATATTATAAAACTAACAAATTCTTCTTTTATACTATAAATCTTATCATTACTTTATGGCTCAAAAGACCTATTCAGGATTACCACTATTTGAATTGTTCATAGAAGATGAAAACGAAGACGGTGTATTTGCTGTCAGTTTTGTAGATAAGCCAGCTATTGAAAGAGATGGAATGTATTTCTCTAAAGATGGAAAGAAGCTGCTTAAATTCCAAATTCAAGATGAGGAACAACGTATTTTCATGGGTCCTGTAATGATTCCTGATAAGCCGATTTATAGGACTAACAGAGATGAATATGGTGATATAATAGATGATGAACTTAAAGATGCTGATGGCAATATTCTCGAAGAATATTATGTAACTTATTCAGCAGAAACAATCAAGAAATGCCGTGATTTGATGATGAAACGTCAAGATATGAACAATATAACGTTCATGCATAATGGTTCTTTGATCAAAGGAGTCTATTGTATTGGAATATTCATTAAAGGTGAGTTCGGTTTAGAGCCAGAAGGTTATGAAGATGTCCCGTACGACACAATGTTTGAAGCTTATAAGACAGAAAATGATACTTTATGGCAGTCTGTTAAAGACAATATATCCAAAGGGCTGTCAATAGAAGCATATTTTCAACATAGGCCAGTCACAATGAAGAAAGAAGAAGACCCAAAGTTGTCTCATAAGCAATTAGAAACCAAAATATTCAACCAAATTATGGACCTTTACTTAGAAAAATGTTTAACAAATCAAAAATAATACAAATTAATATGGACAAAAATGTTAAAAATACATTAGCTGATTGGAAAGCTAAGAAAACATTACAGTCTGCTGTTCAGCGATTTGAAGAAACCCATAATATTAAGATGGGCGATGCAACGACTGACCAAGGTAGAATGGAATGGATGTCTGAAGGTGATGTTCCTGAAGTCAACGAAGTTGTTGTTATAGTTACCGAAGATGTAGAAGGAAACCCTGTTGGGGTATACGCTGCACCTGGAGAATATGTTTTCGAAAATGGAACAGTTGTAGTTGTTGGAGACGAAGGTGTTGTAACTGAAGTTATATTGCCAAGTGGAGAAGTTGAAACCGAAGGAAATCCCGATGGTGGCTCTGAAGGTGAACAAATGAAATCTGACAAGCCTGTTGATTCTAAATTCGAAGAAAGATTAGCAGCTATCGAAAAAGCAATGTCTGAATTATCAACCAATATGGCTTCTATGAAGTCAGTATTTGAAACCAAAGTTGATGAAAAAGTTGAAGCTGGTATCAAAGCTGTAGTTGAACAAGCTAAGCAAGAAGCTTCATCTAAAACTAAGACTGAAAAGCCAACTGTTATGAATGCAGAATCTGGCAAAACCAAAACTCTCACTCGCCAAGAAAGATTAGACAATCTTTATGTGAAGATGGCCCAAGGTAAATCTGTTAAACGTTAAAATCAAAAATAAAAATCAAATCTAATATTATGAATGCAAATACAGACGTATTAAAAGGATATATCGACTTTGATCAGAATACAGTAGTCGATGCAATACCCGAAAACAACGTATGGGCCAAAGCCTTTATGGTAGACTATGACACTCGTGGTGAAAAAGATGTACCCATATTAAGTGGTATATTTGATGGCCAGGATGCAACTTGTCTTGGTTATGAAGATGCCTCTATAGGTTATAACAAACGTCCGGTAAAGTCAACTTTCGTTGAATGGGCTTTTAGGATTTGCCAGTTTAACTTCTTAGACACAGCTTACGGAAAGCAGCTTATGGCTTCTAATGGGATAATCAATCTTCCTGATCAGCCGGCTATCGTAAATCTTGCAACGACTCAGATATGCAACAATGTTGAAACTCTCTTAACTAACGCAAATGCTTCTGACCCTTCAACTAAGGTAAGTTTTGATGGTATATTGACACAGGTTAAAGCTGCTGGTTCTGGTGTTATTGACGAGGAATATCCGGCAACTGCAACTAAGGCATCTGATAAGGTTCGTTTCGCTTACTCTAAACTTCCTGCTAACATAAGGGCTAATAAGTCTTATGCTATCTCTATGGTTGTTGACCCTGATTTATTTGACGAACTCCAGCTCGAAAAGTCAGTTGATATCATAACTATCAACGAGAATGAAACTTATGTTGATGTTAGGGCTGAATCTACTTCTTTGAGAGGTCTGACCAATGTAACTATATGGTCAGGTAATACTGCAATGATAGGAACAGGCATTATAATTGCTTCTGTTAAGCAGAACATTTGGGTAACTGGTTCTGAAAACATGGCAGGTGATTCAATCTATATCGATTTCGAAAAGAATCCGTTCTCTGCTCAGATAGAAAAAGGTGGCACTGCTACCGCCGGCGGACGTTACTGGTATGGTGGAGCGTCTCTCTGGATGGGTATCAATATGCTTCAACCTGAAAAAGTTGTTTATGCACACCCTGCAGCCTAACCTAAAAATCAAATTTTACCAATATGGCAGAAAAATGTATAGTTCCAATTAATGATATTTTAGATGACTGCACATATTCTTATGCTCCAGGTATAGATAGCATGCTTGTTACTAATTTTGACAATGTAGCCACTGTTACTGCAACTAATAATGTCATAACAGCATTTACATTGGATTCTTCAGCAGCAGCTTCTGTTTGGATGCCTGATTGGGACAACTCAAGTGAAACAGACACATATACACCAATAACTAAGAAAAGTGGATATTTTGCGAATGTTTTAACAGTTGCTTTCGAAGGTGTAAGAAAAGATGTAACTGTTCAGTTCAATACTATAACCAAAGGTAAATTAGCAATTTGCTTAAAGTATAACGATGGAACTGCAGTCTATTTTAATGGTGTGAATCCTAATATAGTTGGTGACAAAGGAGAACCTGCCTACATAACTTCAATAGTTAAGACGGTTCCTGGTTCAACAACTGAAGCAAGCAACATAACAGCAACTTTAACTTCGAATGCCGCTTCTATGTCATATCCTATGGATGTTTCAATCTATAACACATTATACACAGCAGCTTTGGCATAGATATAATAAACTTCTATAATAAAGAAAGGGTTCAATTATAAATTGGGCCCTTTCTTCTTTTATACTATAACGAACGTAAACCATTGTTTGATGTAAGTTACCAGTAGGTTTCATGTAAAATAATACAAGTTTTCATGCAAATTAGAGTTTATAGAGATGTTATAGAATCAAGCCAAACAGAGCCGTTTGATGCTTCTAACTATTATACGAAGGCTGAAATAGATGCAATGTGTGAGGAATGCAAGGCGGCTGTTGGCTTTGACCCTATAGAATTACCAACAAACGATAAACCAACCCAGCCTGGTGAGTCTGGCATGTTGTACCATCAACCTAATGGCATACTTTGGTATTGGAGTGAAACTGACCAAGATTATAAACAAATCAATGGGCTAACCGACTTATCTAACTATTATAACAAGCAACAGATTGAAGATAGATTTATGGATGCTGCTGAAGTTGGATATCTTCTGGACGATCTTTCAACTAATATCCAATCTCAAATTGGAAATATTGTTACATATCAAAAGCCAGTTAGGTTCGATTATAATAATTCCAATACATTCACATTGCCGAAGACAATATCTGATGTTGCCGAAGTTAGGCTCTACAATCCAAACAATTCATATTCTTTCTTACAGGACAACGAATATACCTATTCAGGCCAGACTGTTACTGTGGATGCCAGCTTATCAACCGGAATGGCTGTAAAAATATTTTACTTCGCATAATATGATAACAATACCTATAGGCGTAACAGCAGATGATGTTTCGACGATGATATCTACCCAAATATCTGATATCGACATTAGCATGCTGGATACGTCGATGTTTATTTTAAAGACTGATATCCAAGTTGATTCAGAGCCAAGAGAGAACTCACAGGCTTTTGTGACATCAGATGGAATTTGGACCAAGAATAATACCCAAGACACCGACTTTACCAAGCATAGAGATACAGATGTTTTCCGTTGGACAGATACTTATGAAGAACAATATAATGCTTTGCTTAGATATGCCATTGTTCAGGGCCTTAAGCCTTTGAATGGAGTCTTTGGAGCAGCTTTATATCCATATACTGTATCAGCAGAATATGGTGGTATATTTAGATTGATGCTTCATAACAACTTGGACACAGATGCTAATGTATATTACATAAATGGAGTCGAAGTATATAATACTTCTGGCTTACCTGCTGGGCCCAATATGAATAAGTACGTTTGGCTCAATAAAGGTGATGTTATAACACATGACGGTGGGACTTCTCTTGCTGCTTTCATGGAATTTGTGCCTGATCCTTCTAGCAATATTGCAATTATCGTGGCTAATTTAAGTGCCCAGATAAGCTTAGTTAAGAGTCAAGTTTTGGCAATTCAAGCTTCAGTGGCCAATAAGAAGTTAGATCCAACAAATCAAGTCAATATTGAGACCCAAACCCAATCATCTGGATATACAGTTACAACTGCTTTAGGTGGCCAGATTTATTTTGAATCACCGCTTGTTTTACTATTAGGAGTTGGAACTGTATACATAAATGGTGTCTCTGCATGGAGTAATGTTAGCTTAACGGTTGGATTAGGTGTTACTTCTGACACATTGGAGGTCCAAGCAGGTGATGTTATAACAACATCTGGAGTTTCAAAGATAACATTCACTCCTTATATAGGAGCTTAAAATTCAATTCAAACATAGATGATTATTCAATATTTTCCAGCAGATGTAGATTCAAATAAAGGGCCATGCCCACCTTGGCCTGATGATCAAGCTGATGCAACAGTACATTCAACTGATATGCTAGAAGGTGTTATTGCATCTAATGATTATACTAAAGTAGAAGGTAATATACAGACCCATACAGGATATACAGTATCTAATGAATTTACTTCATGGGATAATGAAAGAACTATTATATCAAATGGATATTTTACAGGAGATATCATACTTCAAGGTGATGCCGATTTAATTCCATCTAATATTGTCAAAGACGAGACAATCTATAATGTTGTTGGAACTGGTACTCCAGGTTCTGTTGATCAATTTATGGTAAATGCTGAAGAAATTTCTCAATATTACTGGGACAAATATGGAACATTACCTTATAAATCTAAAGAGCAAAGAAACCGTTACATAAAAATACCAGACAATCATAGACTCTCAGCTAATTCTAATTGTACTTCCACATTTGCTGGCTATACATTATTAATGCATGCTCCGGATATCTCTAAATCTCAAGATGTAGCCAATTTAAAGGTTGCTGATCATTTGTTCAGAGGTGATATTATGCTGCAGGAGGTTGTTGATTTTAGTGTTTTCCCATGGAATCAAATTACTTCAGCAGCTTACATGTATTATGATTGTTCAATTGGACTTCGTAAGGCTGTTGTTGAAAATACAAATCCTGAATTAAGGAATTTAAGCATGATTTTCAGCCGTTGTAAAAATCTTGAAGAAGCTACTATTGACTTACGTAATAATAATTGGGAAGGAACAACTGATGGTAACATATCCAACGCTTTTAATGGTGACTCAAAACTAACCAAACTGACATTAGGTTTTCCACAGACTGAAAATTGTGAATTTCGTACAGGAGCAATTGTGACTGGCTGTACTAATTTGGTAGAACTTAGGTTTTTAGGTAATGTATACGCAAATCAATACATTATAAATGGTAATCGTTCTATAATAGAATTATCTAATAACAACCTTGTATCACACGAATGTCTTGTTGAATTAGGACATAAAATAGTCCCAACCCAATTAGCTAGTGTTAGGGTTAAATTAGGATATGCAAACATGGGCAAAATGAGTGCAGATGATATTGCAATCTTTACTTCTAAAAATGTGGCCGTTGTGCCTTAACATATATGAGAATAGTAATCACTAAATATGATGTAGACCAATCAGCACCATGTCCTGAACCTTATGATGGGCAAGATACAACTGTAACTCCAAACAACCTTAGAGATGGAGTTGTTGCTTATGGTTTAGTTGATGGAACAATGCAAAAAATAGTTGGCACAATACCAACAATACTGTTAGGAACTGACTATACTCCTTCAAATGTAGACCAAATTATTCCAGTTGCAAATAAGATTACAGACCATAATTACTATTACCTTAAAGGATTTAATCCACCTAAACCTGAAATGATTAAAGCTGGTGTTACAATATTTGGTGTAACAGGAACAGCTGAAATTGGAACTGGTGGAGAAGAAGGTGAAATGACTAAAGAGCACTTAGACTGGAATGACTATAGTTCATCATTATATGCTAATGAAACACAATTATGTAGGGTACCATTAGCCAAAAGGGCAGTTGTTTCAAATCCACCTCCGACGGCAATGGCAGCTGGCGCTTATAATACAAATGGTCCTATGAGTCTTTATAATGATTATTATCATGTTCAAGAATTAAGGACTATCAATCTTTTGACCGGGTCAAATCAATGGAGAAATATATGTAATGGGATGGCTAATCTTAGGTTTTTAGAGCTTAATGTTGGGTCAACTCTGGTTATGTTCAATAATGGGTTTGACAATTGTATAAACCTAACTGATTTGACTGTGAATGGTAATATCCAGATTCAATCTGCTAACGGATTAGATTTTAGTTGGTCGACCAAACTAACTCAAGCTTCGATGGAAAGTCTATTAGCATCATTGGTTTATAATTCATCAATACCTACTGTAAATTACATAACAGTATCAACTCCAACTAAAACCATGATGGACAATACTGGCCTTACAGCTCAATATTCAGCCAAAGGATTTGAAGTAATAGTTACAGATAGATAAAATTACATTAATATAATGGCTATTAAGATAACTGAAATACCTGGAATATTACCAAATGGAGATGTTTATACCTCATTGAAGATAGAATCATCAACAAAAACTGGATTTATAACCACATATTTTGATGGTAATCCAATAGAAGAATACGAGTCATTCAAATATGCTTATATTCCTAATAATACAGATATAAGCACCAACTATAGATACATATCAGAAGCTAAAAACCAAGAATATATGGATTTACTTACTGAATATCTCGAAAAACAAATAGAATAATACAATGATCATATCTGATAAATCAAAACCTTACATAAATTTTATGGGATATGGGATTGAAGGTCTTGGAAACATGACTTTGATTCTTAAACATTATTCAAATCTCAGCTGGATTATCAATTTTACAAATTCTGCTGAAAATGAAGTTAAGTACACAAGAATAAACATGTCAGATATTCCATTTGATGAGCTTGAGTACGGTGATTATGATTATGTATTATTCCACAATCCTAATAATTTGGATGTAGAGGTCCACAACTTCTTGCTCGATTCTATTGTTTTAGATGATTCAGAATATAGACTAAGAAAACTGTTAGAAGAAATACCAACAGTCAAATATGGAATGTTAAGATGGGAATCTCCAAAATCATATACTGTTAAGCCTGAAACTGGCTTTAACATTAATAAAAAGAATTTAAGCTTCAACTATGAGCGAGACTAAAACTACAACTCTAAAGAAACCAACTTTGAATGTCAAACCTCAAAAGTTTGCATCAGTACAGACTTCATATTATATTCCAGAATTTGTTGAGAAAGAAGAAAGAGGATCAGACTCGTATGTCACATGGGGTTCTGACAATAGATATTCTGAATATTTGGAATATTGCTATAATAATTGTAATACTTTGAAATCGATTATTGATGGAGTTGCTAACATAGTTAGAGGTGATAAAGTATTGTTAAACAATAAGATAAATCCTTACATATTTGGAGATTTAACGCCAGGCGATTTTGTCATGAAGTCGGTTTTGAATTATCTGAAATATGGCAACATATATTGGAAGATCCATTTTGCGGGTCCTGAAAATCCGTTGCTGGCTTCAAATACGATAATCAAAATTGAGGTCTTAAATTCAGCTAAGATAAGGTCCAATTCTGATAATACAGTCTTCTATTACAATGATAACTGGAGAAAAGGTGTTCAGAAAGGTGAGCCATACATGAAATTTGACAAGAATAAAGTTGTCAATTATGATTCCGATGGTAAAACAATCATAGGATACAATTTAGAACAGATTTTCCATTATAAAGGATTAGTAGATTCTGTATATGGTCAACCTCTTCATGCTTCAAATCTTAAGAATATCTACATGATGATGGATATCGAGATTGCAATGTATAGTTTGTTGAATAATGATATTGCAAATTCTCATATCATGATTCATAAAGTCAACGGAAATTGGAGTACTGAAATGCCAGTTGAAGAGCAGAAAGATATTATTGTTCAAAATGCTGAAATTCAAAATACTGGAGTCTATAGTTATGGTAAGATAATGCATCTTTTTGACGAAGAAGGACTAACCACTGAAATAGCCAATATTGGAGAAGCAAAGCCTAAAGATATGTGGGACTCTAACTACGAAAGATGTCAAAATTCAATATATGAATCTTATAAATGTTCACCTTCATTATTAGGCATACCAACTAAAATGGGATGGTCTGCAGAAGAAAATGCTGAAAGGCTACAACTTCTTCAAAGCCAAACAACTAATCCAATAGCAAATGCTATTATTAATTCTCTTAATAGGATATTTGGTTTACCTGCAGAAGGTGATGATTCATTGATTATAACACCTTTCAATTCTACTAAAGTAATGGAACAACAAACAGCTGAAAATAACGTTATCTAATATGAAAAGAATATATGAATCAGATGCAAGGTTAGACGAAAGGAATGTAGACTTAGTTTCAGTTGATTTTATAAAGAACAATACAAGGATCAATAATAACAACTATGCTAAGATAATCAAGGAACAAATCGCTAAAATTCAAGATGACCATCTTTTGCCGATTATAGGAACTCATCTTCTTCATAAATTGCAATACCTTATATACCATGACGAAATTGACTTAGATGACAATAAAGACTATTGGAACCTTTTGACTGGTCCTATACTTGACTTTTTTATTCCGTATGTGGAATATTTCTGCATTCTGGCTTTACAATATGATATCAGAAATAAAGGTCTTACAAAGACAAATGACAACTATACCCAGAATGCAACTTTAGATGAGATAAATGTCAACATGGCTGGCTTAGCGAATAACATGGCTCAAGCTGCTGATAATCTTTCATTATACCTTGAAGCAAGGCAGTCAATATTTCCTGAGATGTCAAGGTGTTGTAGAGGTGAAGAAAAGAAACCTAAGTTTTATAGATATGTAAGGTCCGCCATCTATTTCAGGAAGTCACCTGGTTGTGGTTGCTGGTATGGATATGGAAAAAACAAATTCAAGAAATATGAGTAATCAGCGTTTATTTTCATTAGATGATTTATTGACAGTTATCACAGATGTGGCTGAAGCTCAACCCATGATCAATCAGGCAACTAAGATAAATCCTGTTGAGTTTCAAGCTACACAGAATATCAAATATCCATTATGTATAACAAACATTAATGCTAAGCAGTTCCAAATGACGAAATACAGTATTATCTATAATATTGATTTGATGTTATTTGACCTTCTTACTCATGATAAAATCAACGAGCTTCAAGCGATATCAGACCTTCAGATTATAGGTGAAAGACTGATAAAAGAGCTTAAAGCTCATTATATTATCCAATCAATAGCAGATGACATTATAATCTCTCACGGCAGATTTGACTTTGCAGACCAGGATCAGACGGTATATGTTATATTTAGTTTAGCAATCACCGTACCACGTTATAGATGCTAATCTGCGGCACGTCTTGTTGACTCCTCTGCACCCAAATAAAAAATGTGATTATCTATATGGCTAAATATTTTACACTCGTTGAGGCAATCTATTCATCGACAGCTACGGCTGAAGGAATAGATAATACTCCCAATGATCTTTATAGGTTGAATCTCGAAGAGCTTTTATATGAATTAGATGATATACGAGAAGCATGGGGCAAACCAATATTGATTAGCTCAGGCTTCAGGTCTAAAGAGCTTAATGAAAGACTTAAAGGTAGTCTAACCTCAGCACATTTAATGGGAAATGCTGTGGATATTGTTCCAGCTAATGGAGACCTCATATCGTTTAGAGAATTTCTTACTAAATATGTAACAGACAATAAGATAAAATTTGACCAAATTATATGGGAGTTTAAGAATAATAAGTTGGGATGGGTACATTTTGGTTTATATAGAAACAATGGAGACCAAAGACAACAAATCTTTGAACTCTACACATAAAAATACGATTACTAACCATGACTAATTTAGAATCTAAAGTTAAAGCTATTGAAATAATATCCAATATATTCTTCAAGATATTCAATTATTTCAAAAAATGGAAATATACTACTTACATTAAGGTCATATCAATGCTTTGGATAATATTTTTCTTGGTTTGTCCAGATAAAGCTATGTACCCATTTGATAGATTTAAAGAAAAACGAGAATTATCAAAGCACACCAAGAAAATCGAAAGTAGGCAACAAATTGATAGAATAACGCATAATGAGCTGGACCTTCTAATGAGAAAGCTGGAATCAAAAAGAATAGTTTGGGCAGAAACTCATAATGGGTCTCAAAATCTTAATGGATTTTCTTTCTTATATCTCAGCATAAAATTTGAACTTATAGACTCTTATGAAACTATAGAGCTTTTTAATATGTTTCAGGCTGTTCCGATGAGCAAATATCCTTTTATTGGATATCTCATTGATAATGGAATATGGGTTGGTAAGCTATCCGAGCTTGAAGTAATTGACAATAAAATATTTTATACATTAACAAATGATAGGCCTGAATATGCCGGATGTGAATATCTTGCAGCTATCTATATGAAAGATTGTCACAGTTTATTAATGGTTAATTTTGAAAAGAAAGAAAATATGTCAGTCAAACAAATCGAATATATGATATCTGAAACAGCTAAAAATATCGAATTTAATATTCTATCTTAAAATGAAAAAATGCCCAAATTGTGGAATGCCAATTAAAGGAACAGATGAAGTGCTGGTGATATTGGCAATGGTTTTAGCTCTCTTATTAGCTTTAACAATATGAAATTAAATTGGATAATCATATTAGTGTTTGTTGGCCTATCATTCATTATGGGCCGATACGGCTTTCGTGAAGAAATTGAGATAACAAAATATGATACAATTGAGACAATTAAATTTGATACAATACGGGACACTCTCTTGATACCAACTATGGTCACCAAAATTGGTTATGACACTACATATTTGACTTCACTAGATACAATCAAATTGCATGATACGATTAAAGTAGACTTACCGATAGAACAGAAGATTTACCAAACTGACTTTTATAAAGCAACTATCAAAGGATATCAGTCAGAATTAGTTGTAATGGAAATTTACCAACAGACAAAATACGTCGATAGATATATTGAAAAGACAATAAAACAAAACAATAAATTTAGTGTTGGTCCTTCAGTTGGAGTAACATATTTAGATGGTAAAATCAGTCCATATTTAGGAATAGGAATCCAATATAATCTTTTTAACTTTTGAATATAATATAATTTTCATACTCTTTTTAATTTTTACTCCCGGCTACGAGTTAGTTGGGAGTTTTTATTTTGTAATAAACTAATTTATAATAAAATTATAACAATGCAAAATACGTGCCGCCTCCAACTCCAAATTTTTGATGTGAGTATTTTATTGCATTTTGTATTTTGACACATCCTAGACAACAAGGGCACGTGGCAGTGAGCTCCAAGCTTTCAATATTATACACACTTATTAATAAACATAAAAATAGGGCCTTTTGAGCCCTATTTCTGTATTTTAATTTTGTGGTATCTAATCGATATTTTTAACTGTTTTGAAATTGCCAAACCTATCAAGAATAATTTCGATATTCCTTGTTGGAGACATTAATAATAATTCTAGCTGTGATACAGTCTGTGAATCATTATCATTTTCGGCAGCCTGTATGTGCTCTACCAACTCCGGAAGGTAACATGTATGATTGCATATTGTTTTCTTAATATGATCAAGAGGTGTTACCAATTGCACGACCTTGAATGTGAAAGCCTTAGGGCCGTTTAATGAGTCCTGCTCTTTACAAAACTCAATGATTGAATGACGAGTTACTTTCATTTTGAAATAGGTATATGTAAATGAGATATCAATTGAGCTTTTTCATATTCTGAAAATTCTAATTGAAAAATGTTATCAACATTATAAACTCCAATTTTGCACTTTACGTATTTCTTAAAATTCTTATAAAATTCGTCATAAGAACAATTATACCCAGATGGACATTCAATCATTGACCCTATTATATAGTCATGAGATGGAATTACCGGTAAAAACCTAAATAGACCAATATAATAATTTTCTACATTATTATATTTGAACATAATTTCTTCTATAAAACTACTAACAGTATCTGTTTCTTCAAACTCAAATGATAATGTCTTAAAATCATATTCACTATACAGTACAATATTGACATAAGGTCTGTTGGCTAATTTTGTTAATGGACTAACAGATTTCATAATTTGTTGGTTTAATTGGTTTATGCAAATATAAACAAAATATTTCAATTAAAAAAATTTTTGACAAAAATAAAGCTGGATTGTTAGTCCAGCTTTATGATAATACAGTAAGCATTATGCTTTTGCTATCTTGGCACGTTTAGCATTGCTTGAGCGGGCCTTGTTTATTTCGGCAATCTTAGCCTTAACAGCCGGAGTTTTCAGTGCAGGAGATATACCCTTTCGTTCGTCCCACTTTGCTTGCATAGAAGCTGCAATTCTCTGTTTCGTTTCGAGAGCCATCGGCCGTTTCACTATGTGGATTCTCTGGAAGCCGTTGATTGCATGGTAGATTCTTGCTTCGCCGGAGGTTGAAGATACAGATTCCATTTTGATACGATTAGGAACTTCGACCTTCTTCTTGTTTTCAACCTTAACAGAAGCAATTTCGAGATTATCAGGAATAGTTACTGAGAAGTCGTAAATTTCTTTCTTCTCATCTCCTTCACGAAGAGAAATAGATTGAGCTGTGGTAAATCTACCGTTAGACATTTGAACAGTTACTTTAGGTTCGAACGCGTTTCCATTTGTTCTTGCGGTCAGTTTGAAAAATCCTGTTTTCATGGTTTAAATTTTTAAGTTTATAATAATTGGTTTGTTTTGCTTTATGTAAATGTATAACAAAATTTTGTAATTGGTACTCTTTTCTATAAAAATTTTTGCACTTTTAATCTCTTTTTAATAGACATATTCATCCATGATCCTGGTGCTGCTATCCATCTTAATATGAAAATAAAAACAGGGCCCTAAAAAAGCAGCCCTGTTCCAACCAACTCAAAAACCAACCACTACTTTTTGTCAGGATCAAATTTGTCCAATACTTCAAGCATCTTTTTAATTCTTGCCCTAAGTAAAGAACCATAATTGATTCTTTCAGATGAAGAACCTATTTGATATGTAAATGTCAAATTTACTTTCCCACCACGCATTCGAAATTCTTTGCCATCAGTACTCTTAAGCCAGACGTCGTTCATTTCCTCCATGGTCGTCTGAAAATACTCTAATGACTTTTTAGCTTCTTCTTTTGAAGTACCTAACTTAAAATAAGCAATATCAAAATATTGGTTATCTATAGGTGAAAGGCTAAGCATGTAAGAGCCAGTTGTCTTGACATAATAGAATTGGAAAGTTGCAGCTGAAAATCCAATTTTAGGAGATTCTAATAAAACTTCAAATCGTTCTTTCTGAGCAGTTTCAGTATCAACTATATCAAGTTGAGCGAAAGATGAAGTTGATATAAACAGCATTATAGATGTGATGATCATTTTAATTGTTTTCATAAACATTATTTGTTAATTTCGTCAATATAATCTTGTTTCAAATTATCATATAGCCGTTTCCACATATTAATTTCCAAAGAATCCATGTTATGATCAGACTTATACTTTATATAGTTACTAACGTTTGTGGATTTTTCATCACGGTAAAGTTTGTATGTCATGACATTAGTAACTGCTAAAACGACTATAACCATTACTAATATCCATTTCAATTTATTTCCCATAGTTGTAATCTTTTGATGGTTCATACTCTTTAACATCAGGCTCCATCTTTATAACTATTGGAACCACTTCCACTTCTTCAGTCTCGGCTTGTGTAACGGCCGTCTGGACAGTTGGTTCCGTAGGTTTGAACTGTGGACATTCATCCATATCCTCTTTAATGCAGCCTGTTAAGACTGATGCAGCTCCAATAAAGCCGACTAACTTTGCAAATTTCATAATGTTGGTTTAAATGATTAAAATTGTTAATTGGTTACTCACCGAATACTATCGGCTGGTACGGAAAATCAGGATTGAGCCATTCCTTAACTCCACCGTTGTTGATACAAACTCTTGCTCTATCGACTTTTTCGTACGAGAGAGTATTGTCCATACAACGTGCAGTAGGATTTTCAGGTTCATCCTTTTCAGAACAGCTTATAAAAGCTAATCCGATGATTGTTGCAAAAATGATTTTTTTCATGATTGTACTGGTTGATTTTTGGTTTGAATTGGTTGGTTAATATCTTAGTTTAAGTTCTTTGAAGTTGAGGTACCAATGAAGACAGAAGCAGAAATCTTCTATATTTTCAACGATAAACTCTTTATTCTCGTTTATCATCTTATGGACTTCATACCTGTTAAGGTATTGTCCATCATGGTCAGAAAGATACTTCATAAGCATGTGGTTGAAGTCTTCAAATATTGATGTATATCTCTCATTAGAAGGAACAAAAAGCTTTGTGTAGACTCTCATGTGGATAGATGAGATGATCTTTTCAATTTCGTTTTTCATGGCTAATGGTTTAGTAAGTTGTATTAAGTTCAACGAGTATATGTTTCACTTCACCGGTTTCTTTAAAATATTCTGTATCGCTTATAGGTATTATAAGAATTGTCCTATTTTTAGCTTCTAACAACATAGTTGTCTGTGTTATCATAGTCATGTTGCGTTCTTTTTTAGCTCTGCTTAAACGGGCTTCAACTTCAGCTCTGTCAAACTGCCAATAGTCACAACTGTAAATAGTAGTTTGGTCCTCTGTCAATTTAAAGTAAAAAACTTTGAACGGCTTCTGGAAGTTGTTTTTCTGTTCCAAAACTTCTTTAGCGTAACGTTCGAAAAATTCAATGTACTCTTCCATGTCGGTTGGTTTTAATGAAACAATGTGGTTGTTTGTTATTGTAAATATAATAACGTCCGACCACATTGGTACTCAAATCATGAAAATTTAATACAATCTTAATATTTACGTTCTATTTCACTATTAGCCAGTTTAGATTCAAGAACAGAAACTTTCTCTGCAAGAGATTAATTCTGTTTCATAAGAGCATCTATTGATTGGGTCATAACATCCACTGTTTCAATGACTTGTTCAACCTTTTCTTCAATTTGGTCTTTAATATCACCTTCGATAGATTCATCCGTCGGCAATGTAAGACTACCTTCATCAATGGGTTCTTCAGTTGATTCAGCCGTTGCAGGAGCTTCAACTTCTTTGATTTCATCTATTTCACCATCTTTAACAACATATATCTTTTCTTGATATACATATTCACCATCATGAGCATATTCACCTTCTGGCCATTGAAATACTTTAGCCCCAATTAATAATTCACCATCTGCAAACAAAGTACCTTGATCAGTCTCAATTTCTTTGAATTGCAATATAGCAAACTTCAATTTGGCCGTATATTTCTTAACATTCTCTATTAATGTCATATATTGGTTTGTTATTTTATTAGTCATATATTCTTTAATATAAGTTATTTTTGATGAGTCTGTTCCAGTCTTCTTCTGTGGCTATCCTGAAGTCTGGGTTATCTTTAATAGCTCGTTCCATGACTGTTATATCTTCTGTCTGGAATGTAAGAGTTTCGTTATTTTTGAAGTCAATTAAGACGAATCTTGTTTTATTAATTTCTTCTATTGGAATTCCGAATACACTTATTTCTACATTATTGTCTTTCATAATCTTTTTATTTTAATTTTTAATGTTTGTTTGCCTTATATCCAGTTCGGTATCCCTTGTTGTCTAGGATGGGTTATCTTTCAAACTGTGATTAGTTATTCATCTTCATCAATTTGTTCAGAGAGTGTCACTTTTTCAATTGACTTTAATTCATCTATTATCTTCTGTACTTCATCTATTTTAGCTTCGATTTCATTCAGCTTTTTGTTCAATACAATGTCGTTATAAAGTTTAGCTAATTGACATGCTATTCTTGTTGGGTCGAAATTTGCGAAATACGATTTTGAACGTTCCATGGTTATTATTGGTTATTTTTGAGTAATTCTCTATATGATAAAACTTCCCAGAGTTTCTTGCCAAAAGCATCTTTTTGTTCTTCATCTTCTATTTGGCTATACTGATACTTTGCAGTTATCTTGAAACTTTGGTCTTCTGATAATAACATCCTAACTATTTCATTTAGGTAATACGATTTGTTAAGGTCAAACTGTCTTTGGGTTATACTGATTGGTTTGATTTGTTTCTCGTTGTTTTCCATGATTTTATATCTTTCTAATTTTTGTTTCGATTTTGGCATTCTATTCTTTCGGTTAGCTATAAGTCTATATTCTTGCTCTCCAAGTTGGTGTATAAGAATGTTAGTTACAGATTGATAGCAGATATTCCATTTGGCTCCGATGGTCTTTAGGGTCCCATCACGGTAACAATAGTCATCGACTATATTTCTTATCATCTCCTGCCTTTGGGTTTCCTGGATTGAATCCTTGAGTGGAATAAGGTGTTTATCTAATGAGAGTCTTGAACGGTTATAGAAGACATTAAGGTTGTTATAGGTTTCTTTGCCAAAATATCTTTTGAGTTGGGTCCTAATAAAGCCATCTAAGGTTTGATAAGCTTTAGTTGTTAGATCATTGAATCTAATATTAGAAGGATACTTATCAAGAGAGTTTCCAGTATCAATGATTTCTCTGACTGTATATCCATTATAGAAAGCATGCGATGCTTTAAGCATGGATTCATTTGAAATGCCTTTGAAGTTTGGTGTATAAAATTCAAAGAACGGAACGTTGGATAGAAGGTCTTTTGAGGTTTTCATGATAAAGTTATTAATTTTAGCGTTTTGCAAATATGATAATTTTTGTTATTATAGGTATTATATCCTATTTATTAAACATTTATTTGGTACATTTGCCATTGTCTAACGTTTATCGAATGGATTAAGACTTTGTCTAAAATGTGTCTCATATTCCCAATCTTCTTCCATTATAACATCAGTAAGTTCTTCTAAATAATCAAGTTTATCTATAGCATCATTATAATCATCAACTAAATTATTATGGTCATTTACAAGTTTGTTGTGTATATCTAACAATTCTTTATAATTTTTATCAGTAGTTAAATAGTCTGATAAAGATTCCATATAATATTGCACTCCATCTTTAATAACATCATCTATATTTTTGAATAAAGGTTCATCATAATGTATTATAATATTTCCATCTTTATCCCAAGAACTGTTATAAAATATTTCGTCGAATGTGGAATGTATTTCAAATGATTTGTGGTGATTATTACACCATTCATTATAATACTTTAGCATTAGTTTTTTAATTTCTTCTGTTGTCATAATTGATAAAATTTAGTTTTACTTTTAGGTTTTACATTTATAGGTTATACTGATTAGATATTCAACTTTAATCTTGTTTCTTTTTGTCTATCGCTTAAGAGATTCGGCATCCTTCGTGGCCGAAGGCACAGCCAAGGTTCTTATATAAGATTTCCGGATTTTAGTCCGGAAAGCATAGAAGGGCTTTATTCCCTTGCATATAGTCTTCTAAACATAAAAGAAACAAATAAAGATATCTAAAATCAACTTTTGGTCTAAAATCTATTTCTATCTGGAAGTATATTCTGATCTGAAAATTATTTTTGAACCAAGAGGGATTTCTAAATGTTGGACCCTCGCGAAAATTTGTTTCGAAAAATGTTTAGAAAGAACTATCAATCAAGTTAATCTTTTCAGAGAAAATCTATTCTCTGGACTTTATAGCTAAATGGGCACTTCCGTCCCTTGCACCTGTAAGCTAATTCATTAATTGTATACACAGTCTGCTTTATGCTTTGAATGGTTCAACTAACGGATTTCAATTGTAATTCCTAATCTTAGAAGTCTAAATTCTATATTTAGGTCCCTTTAGTTAAGGATTGTATACCTTCATCTCTGCTTCACACAGCCCTGCCAATTACGGTAACAGGATTTTAATTTTATTTCGTTCAGCATATAATAACCTTTCGGTATGCAAGTTGCCAGTTGTCAGCCTTCGACAGAGCTGGACATTTTGATATGCTGTCCCAAATAACTATAAAGAACGTTTTGATTTATTATACTAACATTAATATAAAGGATTAAATCCCAAATATTATAATTAACTCTTTATCTATTTAATCAACATTCGAAAATTAAATTATTATAATAGTAACAAAAATGTATCTAAATGTAAAACATGTGTTACATCAGTATCAAAAATTAAACCGTTTTGATCAAAAAGTATAATATACATATTGACCTGGCTCAGCGACTGCCCTAGAAAGACGGATAGATATATTATAGCTATATGATAAAACTCAAACCAAAATTCAATATTAAAACTGAAAACGAGCTTGACTTTCCAGACTTAGATTCAGTAGACATTCAACTTAAACCAAAATCAGTAGAAGAAGATGTAATTCATATTACAGAACATAAACCTTTAAAGCCCAAAAATAAACCTTTATTCTAACCATGACTCAACTTATAGAACAAACCAAAATCATTATAACATCTAAGCATGGATCTAAAATTCATTCTACAATTGGAGAAGCTTCAGATAAGTTTGACGTTGATATATGGGAAGTCTTGAATATGATAGCAGATAATGAAGAATTTCAAGGCTGTAAGATAGAATTTGATAATTCTTTTGATGATTTATTGACTGATTTACATTCATTAGACCATATTGATTTATAGCTGCTAATCCTCTATAGCCCTTGTTGTCCTGACTGGGCTAAAATACAAAATGCAATAAAATACTCATCTTACTTTTTGACTTCACCAGAATCAACCAAAAGCACGGAATCTAAACACCTAAAAATAATCAATTAAATTATGGCTCACATTCAAATTATCAATGCAGACATCCCTAAAGTTGGAGACATTGTTTATGAACTCAAAAATGTTATGTATACACCACTTAATGAAGGCGTAAAGTTTGGCCAAGCTCTAATCGGTATAGATGACTTAACTGTCTTAACTATCGATAAGTTTGAGAAGCCTTATACAGTTGTCATTGAAGACAGTGTTGTACGCGAAGTAGACCGGAATGCCTAAACCAAATTTCTGCCCAGTACCATATAAGGCTTCAAAGCTTTACAAACATATTAATGATAACATTCCAATGTTCAAAGTTCTGAAGCCTTATATGTTAATCAAACATTTCTTGTTTTTACATGAAAAAATTATGATAGACTACCTATAATCCAAATCTGTTAAGCAAAAATCATCAAATATGTAAAATGGCTTTCAATAAAGAATATTCTGCGTACCTTAAATCAACTAAATGGCGTAAAATTCGTGAAGTAGTCTTAACAAGAGATAATCATACATGTCAACTATGTAATTGGAGTCATGAAGAATCCGGCAATCGACAACTTACGGTCCATCATAAATCATACGAATTTATAATGCATGAAGAAGATAATGACTTCAAAGATCTAATAACAATTTGTTCTATTTGCCATCAATTTGGCCCTCATTGTAAAGCTAATATCCAACGTTTTAAGAAAAGCAAAAATAATCCAGAAAAATAACATGAATAAA
>QMCD01000346.1_pt1 | contig 32962 bp, 42 predicted proteins | sample 1821841 | NCBI WGS metagenome assembly QMCD01 (sample SAMN01991225, study PRJNA193472) | Termite gut metagenome, whole genome shotgun sequencing project. | isolation source: worker | host: Macrotermes natalensis
CGACGTACGTCGACACCGCCTGCGCTTGCGCAGGCGTGGTGAGCGCCTCGACGAGAGCGTGCTCCGGCGCCAACACCATGAACGTGACCCCCTCGATCGTATCCGGACGTGTCGTGAAGATCTCGAGCTTCAGGTCCGATCCCGCGATGTCGAAGAACATTTGCGCCCCCTCCGAACGGCCGATCCAGTTGCGCTGTATCTCTTTCAGCGACTCGCTCCAATCCAACGTCTCCAGGCCGTTCAACATCCGTTCCGCGTATGCCGTGACACGCAACAGCCACTGCTTCATCCGGCGTTGCTCCACCGGGTGTCCGCCGCGTACCGATACGCCGCCCGACACCTCGTCGTTTGCCAGAACCGTGCCCAATGCACCGCACCAGTTCACCGTCGTCTCGGCACGAAACGCCAACCGGTAGTTCTGCAGCACCTGTTCGCGTTCCGCCGCGCCCATTGCACGCCAACCGTCGATGTCCTCCGCCTCGAAACGTGACACAAGTTTCTCGATCGGTTCCGCTCGGTCTGTCTCCGGGTCATAATAGTGCCCGAACAGTTTCAAAAATACCCACTGCGTCCATTTATAGTAACCAGGTTCGGAGGTGCAGATCTCACGATCCGTGTCGTACGAGAATCCCATCCTGTCCAGCTGATCCCGGTAACGGGTGGTGTTCTGCTCCGTCGTCGCGGCGGGGTGCTGGCCGGTCTGGATGGCATACTGCTCCGCCGGCAGGCCGAACGCGTCGAATCCCATCGGGTGCAGCACGTTGAACCCGCATTGCCGCTTGTAACGCGACACGATGTCCGAAGCGATGTACCCCAACGGGTGTCCCACGTGCAGCCCGGCCCCAGAGGGGTAGGGGAACATGTCCAGTACGTAATATTTCGGTCGCGAAGGGTCCGCCTTTACGTGATACACCCCCTCGTCGCGCCACCGACGCTGCCATCGCGACTCGATATCTCTGAAATTGTAATCCATAGTGCGCAAAGATAGTGTATAATTGATAATGGACAATGGATAATTGAAATTCCTCCCCGTGGCGGGGGATCGTGAGTGGGGAGATGGTCAACTGCGAAATCAGATTTCCTTCGGCTACTATTGGATGTCCACACTTTCATCTGTGGTGCATGCACGAAGCTTCCGCTACAGTTCTGGCGACACCGGCACGGAGGATTCCACCGACGTCCGCTACACCATCTCCCTGCGTTGTATAAAGATCTAATGTAGGGCGGGACAAAAGAAAAGAGCGAGAGGGGTGGGGATTATGAGACGTTCTCTCGCTCGACCACGATCTCGTAAGCCATCGTAGCTGATGCAAAGATAGCAGCAAAATAGCAAACTGCAAAATAATTAACAACATTTTTATAGAAAAAGTAGTTATTTGTCACATGGCAAAGAATGAAAAGTTGGATATGGCGATTGCTCGAAGGCTCAGGGAGATTCGAGAGGCCAAGGGTATCTCGCAACTCAATGTCTACATAGCCACTGACTGTTTCGTTTCCCGTATCGAGATGGGTAATCAAGACATCCGTACCTCCACGCTCTACAGATTGTGCGAATATTATGGCGTGACGATGGAAGAATTTTTCAAGGATTTTCATCTTTGAACCTTCTCCTCCCCGCTTCGGCCCCGTCCAAGCTATGCACGCTGTACGCGCAAAAACACGACCTTCCTTGTCCCGCCCTACATTAGATCTTTATACAACGGAGGGAGAAGCCGTACCCGACGCCATGGGTATACGTCGTACTCGTGGCGCCGGCATTGAAATAGAACCCTCGCGCAGTCGATGTAGACGAAGCCGAGAGCATCCAATAGAGTCCGTCGGAAGTCTGATGGTACAGCTGACCATTGGAGTAGTAACGGTACCCCGGAGCGGGGAGGAAGCGGCGGTATAAGTAAAACCTTATAGATTTTTAAAAACTATAAGTAAAAAGTATAGGATAGTTTGCAGAGTGAAGATTTTTTTCTACCTTTGCAGTCCATTTTCATTAAAACAGAACTATGCCTACTATTCAACAGTTAGTGAGAAACGGACGCGTAAAGCTCGAAGACAAGAGTAAATCTCCTGCTCTGGCGGCTTGTCCGCAACGTCGTGGCGTTTGCACACGCGTATACACAACAACGCCGAAAAAACCGAACTCCGCTATGCGTAAAGTCGCTCGTGTGCGACTCACCAACGGCAAGGAGGTCAATGCCTATATCCCCGGTGAGGGGCACAACCTTCAAGAGCACTCCATCGTGTTGGTACGTGGCGGTCGTGTGAAAGACCTTCCAGGTGTGCGTTACCACCTCGTCCGTGGCGCTCTGGACAGTGCAGGCGTCGATGGACGCCGTCAACGCCGATCCAAGTACGGTGCCAAACGTCCCAAACCAGGTGCAGCTGCTCCCGCCAAGAAGAAATAAGGGGCCGAAGGGGGGCCGAGATTAAGGGGCTGACTGAGGGGCCGAGATTAAGGGGCCGAAGGGAGGCCGAGATTAAGGGGCTGACTGAGAGGGGCCGAGATTAAGAGGGCCGAAGGGGCTATGTACGTTAAAGGAATAACAAGCAACAACAAACAATAATGAGAAAGACCAAACCAAAAAAGCGAATTCTACTTCCCGATCCGAAGTTCGGTGACATTGCGGTGACACGCTTCGTCAACAACCTCATGTTGGACGGCAAGAAGAGTATTGCCTACACCATTTTCTACGACTCGTTGGACCTGGTGGGCAAGAAGATGAAGGATGCCGAGAAAGCTCCAATCGAAGTCTGGAAACAGGCCCTGGAGAATATCACACCCCAAGTCGAAGTTAAATCGAAACGTATCGGTGGTGCGACATTCCAGGTTCCGATGGAGGTGCGTCCCGAACGCAAGGTTTCGATCTCCATGAAAAACCTCGTCCTATACTCCCGCAAACGTGCCGGACGTACCATGGCCGAGAAACTCGCCGCAGAAATCCTCGATGCATACGCACAACAGGGTGCTGCGTTCAAACGCAAAGAGGAGATGCATCGCATGGCCGAGGCGAATAAAGCATTTGCACATTTCCGCTTCTAAAGGGGCCGAACAAGGGGCTGAGGGGGAATTGGTGAATTTACCTAAATGACCCGAGGGGCGCAGGCTAATTAAAAAGAATATGGCAAGAGACTTAAAATATACCAGAAACATCGGCATCATGGCCCACATCGATGCCGGTAAGACTACCACGTCCGAGCGTATCCTCTTCTACACCGGTAAGACACACAAAATCGGTGAGACGCACGAAGGTACCGCAACGATGGACTGGATGGCACAGGAGCAGGAGCGTGGTATCACCATTACATCCGCCGCTACCACCGCCTTCTGGAAATACATGGATCACGAGTATCAGATGAATATCATCGACACCCCGGGACACGTCGATTTCACCGTCGAGGTGGAGCGTTCGTTGCGTGTCTTGGATGGTGCCGTGGCGACGTTCTGTGCCGTCGGTGGCGTGGAGCCCCAGTCTGAAACCGTGTGGCGTCAGGCGGACAAGTACAACGTGCCGCGTATCGGTTATGTCAACAAGATGGATCGTACCGGTGCGGATTTCCTCGCCGTGTGTGCGCAAGTGAAGGAGCGTCTCGGTGCCAATGCGGTGCCCGTGACGTTGCCGATCGGTCTCGAAGATAAATTCGAGGGGATCGTCGATCTCGTATACAACAAGGCGTACTACTATTACGACGATAAAACCGTGCGCGATAACTATGAGGTGCGTGAAATCCCCGATTCGATGAAAGCCGAAGCCGAGGAGTGGCGCAACAAACTCATCGAGGAAGCGGCGTCGCAAGACGACGCGCTGATGGAGAAGTTCTTCGATGCGCCCGAAACGATTACTTCCGACGAACTGATCGCCGCGATTCGCAAAGCGACCATCGGTATGCAGATCGTGCCGATGATGTGCGGTTCGTCGTTCCACAACAAGGGAGTGCAGCAGCTGCTCAATAACGTGATGGCGTTCCTGCCCTCACCGCTCGATGTGCCCCCCGTAGTCGGCATCAACCCCAAAACGGATCAGGAGGAGACACGTAAACCCTCCGAGGACGAACCGTTCTGCGGTTTGGCGTTCAAGATCGCGACAGATCCCTTCGTGGGACGTCTCTGCTTCGTGCGTGCGTACTCCGGTAAACTCGATGCGGGTTCGTACGTGCTGAACACACGCAGCGGTAAACGCGAGCGTATCAGCCGTCTCTACCAGATGCATGCCAATAAGCAAAACCCGATCGAGAGTGTTGTGGCGGGTGATATCTGTGCCGCGGTAGGTTTCAAGGAGATGCATACCGGTGACACGTTGTGTGCCGAGAATGCTCCCATCATCCTCGAACAGATCACCTTCCCCGAGCCCGTGATCGGTCTCGCCGTGGAACCCAAAACGCAAAAAGATCTCGATAAACTCGGTATCGCGCTCGGTAAATTGGCCGAGGAGGATCCCACATTCACCGTGCATACGGATCCCGATAGCGGACAGACCGTGATCAGTGGTATGGGTGAGTTGCACCTCGATATCATTGTAGACCGTCTGCGCCGCGAGTTCGGTGTGGAGATCAATCAGGGTGCGCCCCAGGTGAACTATAAAGAGGCGATGACCAAGACCGTGCAGCACCGTGAGGTGTTCAAGAAACAGACCGGTGGCCGCGGTAAGTTTGCCGATATCATCTTCGAGATCGGACCTGCCGATGAGGATGCACCGCTCGGATTGACGTTCGTCGATGAGGTGAAGGGTGGTAACATCCCCAAAGAGTTTATTCCTGCCGTGCAGAAAGGTTTCGCCTCCGCAATGAGCAACGGTGCACTTGCCGGTTACACGATGGACTCGATGAAGGTGACACTCAAAGACGGTTCGTTCCACCCCGTCGATTCGGATCAGTTGTCGTTCGAGATCGCTGCACGTAACGGGTATCGCAATGCCGCGCCGAAAGCGGGTTCGGTCATCAAAGAGCCTATTATGTCCGTCGAGGTGGTGACGCCGGAGGAGAATATGGGTGACATTATCGGTGACTTGAACAAACGCCGCGGTCAGGTGACAGGCATGGAATCGAAAGGTAACGCCCGTGTCGTGAAGGCGAAAGTGCCGCTGTCCGAAATGTTCGGATATGTGACGGTACTCCGTACCATCTCGTCGGGTCGTGCAACATCCTCCATGGAGTTCTCGCACTTCGAGGAGGTGCCTGCAAGCATCGCTAAAGACGTAATCGAGAAGGCTTCCGGCCGTCGCAAAGGGCTGGAGGAGTAAGAGGGGCCAGTGCGGATGTTGGCGGAGCGAAGCGGAGATACAGACGCTGCGGCCTGTGGCAGACAAGAGGGGCGGATATAGTTGTAAGAAAAAAGAGACTAAACGATATGAGTCAAAAAATTAGAATCAAATTAAAGTCGTTCGATCACAACCTGGTCGACAACTCGGCGGAGAAGATCGTTAAAACGGTCAAAAGTTCGGGTGCCGTAGTCAGTGGGCCAGTGCCCCTGCCCACACGCAAACAGATTTTTACCGTTAACCGTTCGACTTTCGTCAACAAAAAAGCCCGTGAGCAGTTCCAGCTCTGCACCTTCAAGCGCATTCTGGATATCTACTCATCGACACCCAAAACCATCGACGCACTGATGAAGTTGGAACTTCCCTCGGGGGTTGAGGTGGAAATCAAAGTCTGATCCGAGGGGTCAGTGCGGGGGTTGGCGAGGGCGTAGCCCGAGGTACCAACGCTGCGACCCGAGGAAGACAACGAATAAGAAACAGTAACAAAGTAGACTATCATGTCAGGAATAATTGGAAAAAAAATCGGAATGACTTCCGTGTACAGTGCCGAGGGTAAAAATATACCATGCACTGTCATCGAGGCAGGGCCGTGTGTAGTTACGCAAATCCGTACCGTCGAGAAGGATACTTACGACGCCGTGCAGCTTGCCTATGACGAAACAACCGAAAAACACGCCACCCGCAGCCTCCTCGGCCACTTCAAAAAGGCCGGTACGACACCCAAACGCAAACTCGTCGAGTTCGACGAAATGCCCGAACTCAATCTCGGTGACACCGTGACCGTGGATATGTTCACCGAGGAGGACTGGGTCGATGTGTCCGGTATCTCGAAGGGCCATGGTTTTCAGGGTGTGGTGAAACGCCACGGTTTCGGCGGTGTCGGTGGGCAAACACACGGTCAGCATAACCGTGCCCGTAAACCGGGTTCGCTCGGTGCATCGTCATACCCCTCGCGCGTCTTCAAAGGCAAACGCCTCCCGGGACGCATGGGTGGTGACCAGGTCAAAGTGACCAACCTCAAAGTATTAAAAGTGATTCCCGAAAATAACCTTATCCTCGTGAAAGGTTCTGTGCCGGGGGCCAAAGGTGCTTATCTAACAATCGAGAAATAACATGGAATTAGCTGTATTAAACACCCAGGGTAAAGATACGGGCCGCAAAGTGACGCTTTCGGAAGCCGTGTTCGGCGTAGAGGCTAATGACCACGCTATCTACCTCGACGTCAAACAGTACCTCGCTGACCAACGTCAGGGTACACACAAATCCAAACAACGCAACGAGATCTCAGGGTCGACCCGCAAACTGAAACGCCAGAAAGGTACCGGCGGTGCACGTGCGGGCAGCATCAAGAACCCGTTGTTCCGTGGCGGCGGCCGTGTGTTCGGTCCCGTGCCGCGCGACTACTCCTTCAAGCTCAACAAGAAGCTCAAACAGCTCGCACGTCGCAGCGCTCTCACGTACAAAGCGCAAGCCGGAGCGATCCAGATCTTGGAAAACGTCACTCTCGACGCTCCCAAGACAAAGCAGATCGTGGCACTTGCCGAGGCATTGAAGGTGGCGGATAAGAAAGTATTGTTGGTGTTGCCACAAGGCAACGTAAACCTCCAACTCTCCTGCCGCAACCTCCCGTACGTGAAAACGATCCTCGCGGAGAACCTCAACACCTATGAACTGATGAATGCTTCGGCACTCGTCATGGTAGAAGGGGCCGAGAATGTGCTGAACACCCTGCTCGCCTAAGGCGCCGGGGGACCCAGGGAGGGCCAGAACTAAGGGAGGGCCAGACTAAGGGAGGGCCAGACTAAGGGGGAGGCTGAGGGGGCTGCTGAGAGAGGGGCCGGAGAGGCTGAGTTGGAGAAAAGAACGAAATGAAGGGCGGAGGGCCACAATTTTAGAATTTTAGAAACAGAAACGATGGAAATTATTATTAAGCCTATTTTAACCGAGAAAATGACCGTTCAGGGCGATAAACTGAATCGGTACGGTTTCATCGTCGATCTGGAGGCTAACAAAATCCAGATACGAAAAGCGGTTGAGCAAATGTACAATGTCGTCGTGACCGATGTCAACACGATCAACTACATGGGGAAACTCAAAAGCCGTTACACCAAAGCAGGACTCCTCGAGGGCCGTGCCAATAACTTCAAGAAGGCGATCGTCACCTTGAAGGATGGAGATAAGATTGATTTTTACGGTAATATTTAAACGTCATGGCAGTAAAAAAGTTCAAACCGGTAACGCCCGGTACAAGACATAAGGTTGGCGGCATGTTCGACGATATCACTACCTCGACGCCCGAAAAATCGCTCCTCCAACCCAAGAAAAGCTCAGGCGGTCGCAACCAACAAGGTAAAATGACCGTGCGATACATCGGTGGCGGACATAAACAAATGTACCGTATCGTCGATTTCAAACGCAACAAGGACAACATGCCTGCAACGGTTAAAACGATCGAGTACGATCCCAACCGTACGGCGCGTATCGCATTGGTGACATATACAGATGGCGAAAAACGCTATATATTGTGCCCCAACGGACTCCAGGTGGGTCAGACGGTGGTGAGTGGTCCCGGAGTCGCTCCCGAGGTCGGTAACACGTTGCTCCTCAGCGAGATTCCGCTCGGTACCGTGGTGCACGCGATCGAACTCTATCCCGGTCAGGGTGCCGCTATGGCTCGTTCCGCGGGTTCGTACGCCCAGCTCCTCGCTCGTGAAGGTAAATTCGCGATCCTCAAACTGCCGTCGGGTGAGACCCGCATGGTGTTGGTTACATGCCGCGCCACGGTGGGTGTCGTGTCGAACGTCGATCACAGCCTCGAACGCAGCGGTAAGGCCGGTCGCGAACGTTGGCTCGGCCGTCGTCCGCGCAACCGTGGTGTCGTGATGAACCCCGTCGATCACCCGATGGGTGGTGGTGAAGGTCGTGCTTCCGGTGGTCATCCCAGATCGCGCAAGGGTCTGTTGGCGAAGGGTTACAAAACCCGTAACCCGAAGAAGACCACTTCAAAGTTCATTATTTCTAAACGTAAAAAGTAATCATATATGAGCCGTTCACTCAAAAAAGGACCTTTTATCGATCCGAAACTCGAATCGAAGGTGCTCGCACAAGCCGAAGGTAAAAAGGCCGTTGTCAAAACATGGTCCAGGGCCAGTATGATTTCTCCCGACTTCGTGGGACAAACCATCGGTGTGCACAACGGAAATAAATTTATCCCCGTGTATGTTACCGAGAATATGGTCGGTCACAAATTGGGCGAGTTCGCCCCCACACGTAACTTCCGCGGTCACGCAGGGAATAAGAAAAAATAAGGGGCCGGACGGGCCGAAGCTGGGACCGGGGATTGAAAGGCGGGGCCGGATAATAGAGATGTAAGAAAAACAAGTAAACAATGGGTGCAAGAAAATCCATAATGGCCGAGAAGATCAAGGCCGAAAAAAGAAAAAAAGCGATCGCCATCCTGCGTGATTGCCCCACGTCGCCGCGTAAAATGCGTCTCGTGGCCGATATCATCCGGGGTGTGGAGATCAATAAGGCGTTGGGTATCCTCCGCTTCTCCAAAAAAGAGGCGTCGATCCGTCTCGAAAAGCTCCTCAAATCGGCTATCGCCAACTGGGAAGCTAAGAACGAAGGGTCGCGTCTGGAGGATGAGACGCTCTGCGTGAGTGAGATATTCGTCGATGGAGGCCGTATGTTGAAACGGATTCAACCCGCTCCCCAAGGACGTGCTCACCGTATCCGCAAGCGCTCCAACCACGTCACCATCGTCGTGGACAAGATGCCTGCCGTGGAGCCTAAAAAAGTGGTGAAGAAATCGACCGCCGTTGAAAAAACTGAAAATAAAGAAGCGTAATGGGACAGAAAGTTAATCCAATAGCAAACCGTCTGGGTATCATCAAAGGTTGGGACTCCAGCTGGTATGGCGGTAAAGATTTTTCAGACAAATTGGTCGAGGATGCCAAAATCCGCAAGTACCTCAACGTGCGTCTCGCCAAAGCGAGCATCTCGAAGATTATCATCGAACGGACGTTGAAACTCGTCACGGTGACAATCTCCACGGCGCGTCCCGGTATCATCATCGGTAAAGGCGGCTCGGAGGTCGATAAACTCAAAGAGGAGTTGAAAAAACTCACCGGTAAAGAGGTGCAGATCAATATCTTCGAGGTGAAACGTCCCGAAACCGATGCCGTGCTCGTGGGTCAAAATATTGCCCGTCAGTTGGAGGGTCGTGTGTCGTTCCGACGTGCCGTTAAAACGTCCATCGCTTCCACGATGCGTATGGGTGCCGAAGGGATCAAAATCCAGGTGTCCGGTCGTGTCGGTGGTGCTGAGATCGCTCGTAGCGAAACCGCCAAAGAGGGGCGTATTCCGTTGCACACGTTCCGTGCCGATGTGGATTACAGCCTCACAGAAGCCCTTACCAAAGTGGGTATCCTCGGTGTGAAAGTGTGGATCTGTCACGGTACGGTGTACGGCAAACGTGATCTGTTCGAGATCGCAGGCGCTTCGGCAGCGTCGCAGGGCGGCGGGTTCAACCACCAGGGTGGTGAACGTCGTGGCGGAGACCGTCACGATCGTCGCGGAGGCGGCGACCGCCGTAACGGAGGTGACCGCAGAGGAGGCGCCGACAGAAGAGGCGACCGTCGATAAGGGGCCGAGACAGGAGGCGGGCAATAAAACTCGCGCGGAGCGCACCACTTAACCTCGTAAAGTAAGTTTTCAAATCTCTTTGCGAAGCAAAAATTTGAAAACGTCCCCCTCTCCCGCCGCGGGGCGGCGGGATAAAGAACAAAAAAAGTACAGCAATGTTACAACCGAAGAAGACCAAATTTAGAAGAATGCAGAAGGGCCGGATGAAGGGCCTTGCGTCGCGGGGAAACCAACTCGCGTTCGGATCATTCGCTATCAAAGCACTCGAGTCGTCGTGGATCACCGGACGGCAGATCGAGGCAGCCCGTCAGGCCATCACGCGTCACATGAAACGTGAAGGACAACTCTGGATCCGCATCTTCCCCGATAAACCGATTACCAAAAAACCCGCCGAGGTGCGTATGGGTAAAGGTAAAGGTAACCCCGAGGGATTTGTGGCGCCCGTGACGCCCGGACGTATCCTGTTCGAAGCCGAAGGGGTGCCCCTCGAAGTGGCGCAGGAAGCCCTCCGTCTCGGTGCGCAAAAACTGCCCATCACCACCAAATTCATCATCCGCCGCGACTTCGTCGAGGGGCTGAACTAAGGAAGGGCGACTAAGGGGGCGACTGAAAGGGCCGGGGCTGACAGAGAGGGCTGAGGTTGCTGAAGGGCCGCAGTTGGGAGTGACAGAGGAGACCCGAGGCTGCAGTTGAAGGACCCGTGCAGTCGAGAGACGAGAAGAAGAGTGCCGCGGAGGCGATAATTTAAGGAGTACAAAGAAATGGCAAAGAACAAAGACATAAACGAGTTGTCGGTGAAGGATCTCACCGAACGTGTGGCTGCCGAAAAAGAGCAGCTCAATAGACTCAAAGTGCAACATGCGGTGTCGCCGGTGGAAAATCCCGCCGTGCTCAAAAAATCACGTCGCGATATCGCCCGGATGTTGACCACGTTGCGTCAGAAACAGAACAGTTAAGAGACTACAGATATGGAAAGAAATCTCAGAAAAGAACGCATCGGCGTCGTCGTCAGCAACAAAATGGAAAAAACCATCGTCGTTGCCGTCGCTCGTAAGGTCAAACACCCCATGTACGGAAAGTTCGTCAATAAAACAACCAAGTTTGTCTCCGAGTGTCTCGATACAACTTGCAAAGAGGGCGATACCGTACGTATCATGGAAACTCGGCCACTCAGCAAAACCAAACGCTGGCGGTTAGTACAAATCATTGAAAGAGCGAAATAGTTATGATACAGCAAGAAAGTAGACTCACTGTGGCCGATAACAGCGGTGCAAAGGAAGTGCTTTGTATCCGGGTGCTCGGTGGCACGAAACGCCGCTACGCATCCATCGGTGATAAAATCGTTGTCAGCGTGAAGAGTGCATCTCCGTCCGGCGACGTGAAGAAAGGTACCGTCTCCAAAGCCGTCGTCGTGCGTACGACCAAAGAGATTCGCCGCGCCAACGGTTCGTACATCCGTTTCGATGACAACGCCGTCGTGTTGCTCAACAACCAGGGCGAAATCCGTGGCACACGTATCTTCGGTCCCGTGGCTCGTGAACTCCGCGACCACAACATGAAAATCATCTCCCTCGCTCCCGAAGTGCTGTAATTAACGGGGGGAGGCCAATAAGAAAAAAGTTATGTCAGTGAAATTACACATAAAAAAAGGCGATACGGTGTTTGTCAATGCCGGTGACAGCAAGGGCCGTCAAGGGACTGTCCTCGGGGTCGACGTGAAGAAACAACGTGCCATCGTCGAGGGTGTCAACATGGTCAAGAAGGCCACAAAACCCAACGCCAAAAACCCACAAGGCGGAATCCTCGAACAAGAGGCTGCCATCCACATCTCCAACTTGCAGGTGCTCGATCCCAAATCAGGCAAACCTACTCGTATCGGCCGCAAAGCCGATAAAGAGGGTAAATTAGTCCGTTACGCCAAAAAATCCGGCGAAGAAATTAAATAAGGAGCCAAAAATAAAGACCTATTATGGCATACGTACCAACATTAAAGACACAATACAAAGAGCAGATCATTCCCGCTCTGATGAAGGAATTCGGCTATTCGAGCGTCATGCAGTGCCCGAAACTCGAAAAAATCGTCGTCAATCAGGGAATGGGGCAAGCTGTCGCCGACAAAAAATTGATCGACGTCGCGATGGAGGAACTCTCGCTCATCACCGGTCAAAAAGCCGTGCAGACGAAATCCAAAAAGGATATCTCGAACTTCAAACTCCGTAAAGGTATGCCGATCGGTGTGCGTGTCACGCTGCGCGGCGAACGGATGTACGAGTTTCTGGAGCGTCTCATTGCTGTGGCGATGCCCCGTATCCGCGACTTCAAAGGCATCAACGAGAAGTTCGACGGGTCGGGTAACTACACCCTCGGTATCACTGAGCAGATCATCTTCCCCGAGATCGACATCGACAAGATCACCAAGATCTTCGGTATGGAGATTACGTTTGTGACCACCGCGGCCAAGGACGAGGAGGGTTACGCGCTGCTGCGTGAATTCGGTCTCCCATTCAAAAACGCTAAAAAAACAGAAGCATAATGGCTAAGGAATCAATGAAAGCCCGTGAGGTGAAGCGTGAGAAGCTCGCCAAACGGCATCAACACAAACGTGACGAAATCGCCGCCAAATTGAAAGCAGGCGAGATCGATCACGAGGAAGCATGGCAGGCACTCGCTAAGTTGCCCCGTAACTCCAACCCCAACCGTCAGCACAATCGTTGCAAACTGACCGGACGTCCGAAGGGTTACATCCGTCTGTTCGGCATCAGCCGTATCCAGTTTCGCGAAATGGCGTCGCAGGGGTTGATTCCGGGCGTTACGAAAGCGTCCTGGTAATTTATTTTCTTCTGAAAGCACCGCATCTGCGGCGATTGTCTCAAAAATTGTTTCGGTTACGTACCTGTAGTACGTGCCCTCACAATTTCCTCACCGCCCTTGCATATACGGCACTTTGAGAAGAAAATTGACGTCAAAGCCAACTCACTTTGAATACAAAACAGCCGGTTACAGCGAGTTTTGAAAATTTTTGTTACCTTTGCAATTCAAATTTTAACTAAAATAGCTATGACAGATCCTATTTCGGACTTTTTGACCCGGATTAGAAACGCGGTGAAAGCCAATCACAAGGTGGTTGAAGCTCCCGGCTCGAAGATCAAACAGGAGATCACAAAGATTCTCCATGAACAAGGTTACATCCTGGCCTACAAGTTCGATACGAACGAAAAAGGTCATCCTGTGATCAAAATCGCCCTCAAATGGGACGATGCCACTAAAACCAATGCCATCAAAAACCTGCACCGCATCAGCCGTCCGGGTTTGCGTCAGTATGCCACTGCCGAGAAGATGCCGCGTGTGTTGAATGGCCTCGGTATCGCTATCGTGTCTACCTCCAAAGGGGTGATGACTGACGCCAAGGCTCGTCAGGAGAACGTCGGCGGCGAAGTATTGTGTTCCGTATATTAAGGGGCCGAAAAGGTGGTGGGGGTATAAGGGAAACTTATATAATATTAACAAACGATAAGTAAAAACAATGTCAAGAATTGGTAAATCACCTGTAAACTTACCTGCCGGCGTGGTCGTGGAGATCTCGCCTGCCAATTTGGTAAGCGTCAAAGGGCCTCTTGGGACACTGAGTCAGAAAGTTGACCCGGATATCAAAGTCGAGGTCGGAACCTATACCGATACGCGTACCGGTGTCGAGAAACCCGCTGTGCTGCTGTCGCGTCCGACAGATCAACCCCGTCACCGCTCCCTCCACGGGCTCTATCGCGCACTGATCAATAACATGGTTGTCGGCGTGTCGAAAGGTTACGAGATCAAACAGGAGTTGGTCGGTGTCGGTTTCAAAGCCGAAATGAAGGGCCAGGTACTCGAAATGAGCCTCGGATACTCGCACGATACACACTTCATGTTGCCGTCCGAAGTGACCGCAACCGCGGTGACCGAGAAAAAAGGTGCACCCATCATCACGCTCAAAAGTATCGACAAACAGCTCGTCGGACAGGTAGCTGCCAAAATCCGTTCGTTGCGTAAACCCGAACCGTACAAGGGTAAAGGTATCCGCTTCGTAGGTGAGCAAATTCGTCGCAAAGCCGGCAAGTCGGCAAACGCTAAATAAGGGGCCGAAGGGTGCCGAATGAGGGGCTTAACCAAGGGCTATAAGGGAGGAGAGGCCCAGTGTGAAAGACAAGGGGAAACCCATGAGGTGTAAAGATAAAAGAGAGTAATTATGGCATTGACTAAAATAGAAAGACGGGCGCGTATCAAGATGCGTATCCGCAAAGTCGTGAACGGTACCGCCGAACAACCACGTATGACCGTGTTCCGTTCCAATAAGCAGATCTACGTCCAGTTCATCGACGACCGGCAGGGGATTACCCTCGCTACCGCATCGTCGCTCGACAAAGAGATCGGCGAAACGACCGGTAAAAATAAATCCGAAGTCGCAACTATGGTCGGCAAATTAGCCGCCAAACGTGCCTCGGAGAAGGGGATTTCAACCGTGGCGTTCGATCGCAACGGGTGCCTCTACCACGGACGTGTTAAACAGTTAGCAGACGCCGCGCGTGAAGGCGGTCTTAAATTCTAAATGAATATGGCAAACAGCAACATAAGAAGGGTCCGCACGAGCGACCTCGAATTGAAAGACAAACTCGTTGCCATCAACCGCGTGACGAAAGTGACGAAGGGTGGACGTACGTTCACGTTTGCGGCTATCGTTGTCGTCGGTGACGAGAACGGTGTCGTGGGTTACGGCCTCGGAAAAGCCTCCGAGGTGCAGGCAGCGATCGCCAAAGGTGTCGAAGATGCCAAGAAAAACCTCGTGAAGATCCCCGTGATCAACGGCACGATCCCCCACAAACAGGAGGCCAAATTCAGCGGTTCGCAGGTGATGATCCATCCCGCGGCGCCCGGTACGGGCATCATTGCCGGTGGTGCGATGCGTGCCGTGTTGGAGTCTGCGGGCGTGAAGAACGTGTTGGCGAAGAGCAAAGGCTCCTCCAACCCCCACAACCTCGTCAAAGCGACTCTCGGGGCGCTGTGTGAGTTGAGAGACGCGTACAGCGTGGCGCAGATCCGGGGCATCTCGATGAAACAAGTCTTTAACGGTTAAACTGAAGAACGATGGCAAGAATACAAATTACGCAAGTTCGGAGCCGTATCGGTGCTACCGCTCAGCAGTGCAAAAACCTCGACGCGTTGGGGCTGCGAAAGATCAATCACAGCGTGCAACACGACGACTCGGCGATGATCAAAGGGATGATCACCAAGGTCAACCACCTCGTAAAGGTACAAGAAGTAGCCGCCCCTGCCAAAAAGGCAGCAGCCAAAAAGGTTGCAGCGGAAGTAACGGAAGAAAAAGCAGAATAGATTATGGAATTAAATAATTTGAAACCCGCTGCGGGATCCACACATCACGAAAAACGTATCGGCCGTGGTGCCGGTTCGGGACACGGAGGTACTGCCACGCGTGGCCATAAAGGTGCGCAGTCGCGCTCGGGTTACTCCCGTAAATTGGGCTTCGAGGGCGGTCAGATGCCCCTCCAGCGCCGTGTGCCGAAGTTCGGATTCACCAACCTCAAACGCGTGGAGTATAAACCGATCAACCTCTCGACCATCGAGGAGTTGGCAGGGAAGAAAAACCTCACCGAGATTACGATCGACACGTTGATCGAGGCCGGTTTCGTCGGAGCGCGTCACAAGGTCAAGATCCTCGGTAACGGTAAGATCTCCAAGGCAATCACCGTGAAGGCACACGCTTTCTCGAAGAGCGCGGAGGCAGCCATCGAAGCCGCGGGAGGTAAAGTGGAAAAACTTGAAACGAAAGCGTAAGCCATGAATAGTACCGGATATTGGATTGTGGCGGGTGTCATCGCGGTTGTGGTCGCGCTCTTGGCGTGTAACAAGAAATTCGTCGAGACACTCAAACACATCTACAAAATCGAGGAGCTGCGCAAACGCATCCTCTACACGTTGGGCCTGTTGTTGGTCTACCGTCTGGGGTGTTTTGTCGTGATCCCGGGTATCAACCCCAATGCACTCGGTGAGGGGTCCGCTATCGCCGGACAAATGGAGTCGAATGGTCTTCTGGGACTGTTGAACGTCTTCTCCGGAGGTGCGTTCGGTAACGTGGCGATCTTCGCGCTCGGCGTGATGCCATACATCACCGCCTCGATCATCATCCAGTTGCTCGGTATGATGATCCCCTACTTCCAGCGCATGCAGAAAGAGGGAGAGAGCGGACGCCGCAAGATGAACCAGTGGACGCGACTCCTCACGATCGCCGTACTCGTGATCCAGGCGCCGGCCTACATGGCGAAGATCCATCACGATATGCCCAGTGCGTTCGTGTACGGTAACTCGTTCTGGTACATTGTCTACGCGACGTTGATCCTCATCGCCGGTACGATGTTCATCATGTGGCTCGGAGAGAAAATCACCGACAAAGGGCTCGGTAACGGTATCTCGCTGATTATCATGATCGGTATCGTGGCACGTCTCCCTCACGCGATGTTGGCCGAAGTAAATGCACGCCTCCAGACCACCGGAGGCAGCATCCTGATGCTGATTATCGAATTCATGCTGTTGTTCTTGGTCTTTATGGCGACGATAGCTCTCGTACAAGCCGTACGCAAAATCCCTGTGCAATACGCCAAACGTATCGTCGGGAACAAGCAATACGGCGGCGTACGTCAATATATACCCCTGAAAATCAATGCCGCGAACGTGATGCCCATCATCTTTGCACAGGCGTTGATGTTCATTCCGATGCTGTTCGCATCCTCTGCACCCGCGTTTGCAGGTGCGTTCGCCAACATCAGCGGGTTCTGGTACAACTTCACACTCGGTGTGTTGGTCGTGGCGTTCACCTATTTCTACACCGCGATCATCGTCAATCCGCAAGCCATGGCCGATGACATGAAACGCAACGGCGGTTTCATCCCGGGAGTAAAACCCGGTAAAGCCACTGTCGGTTACATCGACTCGATCATGACGCGCATCACACTTCCCGGATCAATCTTCCTGGCCGTTGTGGCGATACTGCCATCCCTGGCGATGAAGCTCTTAGGTATCCAGCAGGCGTTCGCGTACTTCTTTGGCGGTACGTCGCTCCTGATCATGGTGGGTGTGATTCTCGACACGTTGAAACAGATCGAGTCCTATCTCCTGATGCGTCACTACGACGGTCTGATGAAAACAGGCCGCATCCAGGGTCGCAGTTAAAGGGGCTGCAGGAGAGGAAGCGTCAAGAGGGGTCGAGAAGGGTAGGAGTAGAGAGGCCTCGCTAAGAAAAGAGGGCGCGAAGGAGAGAGCCGAAAAGGGCACAACAACAGGGCAAAAGGGGGATTAAGGCGGGGGCACGTTCTTTAAGATGATATGATACACGTCAAAACCGAGGAGGAAATCGCACTATTGCGGGAGAATAATTTGCTTGTGAGTCGCACGTTGGCCGAAGTGGGGAAACACATCGCGCCCGGAGTCACAACCAAACGCCTGGATGAAATCGCTGAAGATTTTATCCGCTCCCATGGAGCCGTTCCTGCGTTTCTCGGTTATCAGGGATTCCCGGCGTCGCTATGCATCGCCGTCAATGAGGAGGTGGTACATGGTATTCCTTCCGACAAAAAAGTGCTCCGTGAAGGTGACATCGTGTCGGTGGATTGTGGTACCCTCTGGAAAGGATTCGTCGGTGACTCGGCGTACACGTTTGCCGTTGGAGGTGTGTCTCCCGAAGCGCGAATGTTGATGCAGGTCACACGCGAAGCGCTCGACAAGGGCACCGAACAGGCCATTGCAGGTAATCGTGTGGGTGATATTTCCGCTGCTGTGCAGACGCATGCCGAGAGTCATGGATATGGCGTGGTGCGCGAGTTGACCGGTCACGGAGTCGGAAGACACATGCATGAGGATCCCGAGGTGCCCAACTACGGCGCACGTGGACGGGGACCGCTCCTCAAAGAGGGAATGGTGATCTGCATCGAACCGATGATCAACATGGGTTCAAAGGCGGTACGATTCCTGTCGGACGGATGGACGGTCGTCACGCGTGACGGTAAACCTGCCGCCCACTACGAATATGCCGTGGTGGTGCGTCCGGGAAGGGCTGAAGTGATGACGGATTTCAGCATCATCGAAGAAGAACTTAAAAAAGGGGGCCGGGACCGAAAAGGCCTGAGGGTAGGGGAGCCGGATTGGGAGGCAGAACAAAGGAAGGATTAGAGTAGAAAAGTATGGCAAAACAGAGTACGATTGAAATGGACGGAGTGATTACCGAGGCGTTGTCCAATGCGATGTTCCGTGTCGAGTTGGAGAATGGTCACGTCATCACGGCCCATATCTCGGGGAAGATGCGCATGCACTACATTAAGATCCTTACCGGTGACAGAGTAAAGGTAGAAATGACGCCTTACGACCTTTCCAAAGGACGGATCTCATTTAGGTACAAATAACAAGGGCCAGTGCCGATGCTGCCTCGCGAAGCGGGTGTGCAGCGGCTGCGGCCCGTGAAGGACGATTAAGATCAAGACAAATGAAAGTAAAAACATCTATCAAGAAGAGGAGCGAGGATTGCAAGATCGTACGACGCAAGGGTAAACTCTACGTCATCTGCAAGAAGACCCCGAAATTCAAAATGCGCCAAGGATAAGATCCGGGTGTGGAACGCACAATTAAAAAAAGAAGAACAAAAGATAATTTATGGCACGTATAGTTGGTGTAGATTTACCAAAAAACAAACGCGGCGAGATCGGACTCACCTATATCTACGGTATAGGTCGGTCGACTGCCCAAAAAATCCTGGCAACGGCGGGTATCGATCCCAACGTGAAGGTACAGGATTGGTCGGACGAACAGGTGGGGTCGATCCGTAACACGATCTCCTCCATGGGGATCAAGGTCGAGGGCGAATGCCGTTCGGTCGTACAGCTCAACATCAAACGATTGATGGATATCGGTTGCTACCGTGGTATCCGTCACCGTCTGGGGCTGCCCGTGCGCGGTCAAAGCACCAAGAACAACGCCCGTACACGCAAGGGCCGCAAGAAGACAGTCGCTAACAAGAAAAAGGCTACCAAATAATCACTGACAAGTATGGCTAAGAAAACCGGAACAGTAAAGAAAAAAGTGGTTAAGGTGGGTGTCATGGGCAACGCTTATGTACACTCGACTTTCAACAACGTCATCATCACCATCACCAATGAGGGTGGGGACGTGATCAGTTGGTCGTCCGCAGGTAAAATGGGCTTCCGTGGCTCCAAGAAGAATACCCCTTATGCAGCTCAAACCGCATCGTCGGATTGTGCCAAAGTGGCGTTCGACATGGGTCTGCGCAAGGTGAAAGTGTTCGTCAAAGGTCCCGGTGCGGGTCGCGAGTCGGCTGTACGCACGATCAACGGTGCCGGGTTGGAGGTGATGGAGATCGTCGATGTGACGCCCATGCCCCACAACGGATGCCGTCCGCCCAACCGCCGCCGCGTCTAAGAGGCCGAACCGGGGGCCGGACTGAGGGGGCCGATCAAGGGGGGGGCATCAAGAGGAGCCGAACCGGGGGAGGCAGAGTGGGCTGAGAGCCGAACTGGGGTGAGATCAGAAGGTCACCGGCTGGGAACAAGAAATGAAAGAGGCGGGGATTACAAAAGGGGTGGCGGAAGGATTCCGACCCCGATTACATGTAATGAACAGAAAAAACAAACAAAACAATGGGAAGATACATAGGACCAAAAAGTAAGATCGCCAGGAAATTCGGCGAACCGATCTTCGGAGCGGATAAAGTGCTCGATAAGCGCAATTTCCCTCCCGGACAACACGGACTGTCGCGTAAACGCAAGAAAGTATCCGAATACGGAGTGCAGTTGAGCGAGAAACAAAAGGCAAAAGCAACCTACGGATTGCTCGAGAAACAGTTCTCACGCACGTACGAGCAGGCTGCCCGCATGGGTGGTATCACGGGTGAAAACCTCCTCAAATTGTTGGAGTGCCGTCTCGATAACGTGGTGTACCGCCTCGGGATCGCACCTACACGTGCAGCTGCTCGTCAGTTGGTGTCGCACTGCCACATCTGTGTCAATGGAAGCGTGGTGAATATTCCGTCCTACTCGTTGAAGATCGGTGACGCTGTGTCCGTTCGTGAGAAATCAAAGAGCCTCGAAGTGATCGTCAACGCCTTGGCTGGCCCTCGCAAGAGCCGTTACGCATGGTTGGATTGGGACGGCGCCTCGATGACGGGTAAGTTCATGCAGCGTCCCGAACGCGAGGAGATTCCCGAAAATATCAAGGAACAGCTCATCGTCGAACTCTACTCCAAGTAATCACTTAACATCACGCATTAGTATGGCAATTTTACCCTTTCAGAGGCCCGAAAAGGTCATCCTGCTCGAAAGCACACCAACGTTCGGAAAGTTTGAGTTCCGTCCGCTGGAGCCCGGGTTCGGTATGACCGTCGGTAACGCCCTGCGACGCATATTACTCTCCTCATTGGAGGGTTATGCCATCACGACTGTTAAAGTCGCCGGTGCAGACCATGAGTTTGCAGCCATCCCCGGTGTGATGGAGAGCATGATCGACGTCATTCTCAACCTCAAACAGGTCCGGTTCGCGCGTACCGTCGAGGGACAAGATGCCGAAACTGTGTCGGTGAACGTGGCCGGCGTGACCGAACTGACGGCCGGATATATATCCAATTTCCTCTCCTTTTTCAAGGTGTTGAACCCCGACCTGGTAATCTGCCGATTGGCACCCGGGACGAAATTGCAGTTCAAGATCACCATCGGGAAGGGACGTGGATACGTGCCTGCCGAGGAGAACATGCCTGAGGAGGCCGAGTTTGGCACACTGCCCATCGACGCCATTTTCACGCCGATCAAAAACGTGAAGTACACGATCGAGGACTACCGTGTGGAGCAGCGTACCGACTACGAGAAACTCAACATAGAGATCACTACGGACGGTTCGATCCAGCCCACCGATGCACTCAAAGAGGCCGCACGGATCCTCATCCAGCACTTCATGCTCTTCTCGGACGAGAAAATCACTTCGAATGTGGAGGATGTGGCGACGACCGAAGAGTTCGACGAGGATGTGTTGCACATGCGCCAACTCCTCAAAACAAAACTCACCGATCAGGACCTGAGTGTGCGCGCGTTGAACTGCCTCAAGGCGGCCGACGTGGAGACGGTCGGGGATCTGGTGCGTCTGAATCGTAACGACCTGCTCAAATTCCGTAATTTCGGTAAGAAATCGCTCCTCGAACTGGATGAGTTACTGACAAATCTCGGACTTAAATTCGGTACCGACGTTTCCATTTATAAGTTAGATAAAGAGTAAATTATGAGACATAATAAGAAATTCAACCATTTGGGACGTACGGCGAGCCATCGCAAAGCGATGTTGTCGAACATGGCTTCGTCGCTCATCCTGCACAAACGTATCGAAACCACGCTCGCCAAGGCAAAAGCGGTACGCATGTTTATCGAGCCGCTCGTGACGCGATCCAAAGAGGATACCACCCATTCGCGCCGTATGGTGTTCTCGTACCTCAAACAGAAAGAGGCTGTGACGGAGTTGTTCCGTACCATCGCACCCAAAATCGCGGAGCGTCCGGGTGGATATACGCGTATCCTGCACACTGGATTCCGTCTCGGTGACGCTTCGGAGATGTGTATTATCGAGTTCGTGGACTTTAACGATGCTTATACGCTCGGTATCACGCCCACAGCTGCAACTGCTGCTCCCAAGACCCGTCGCTCGCGTAGCGGTGCCAAGAAATCGGATGCCGCAACTGCAACCGACGCGGCGGCAGCTACCGAAGCTACAGCTTCGGAGGGTTTGGCAACAGCCAAACCGGCAGCTTCCAAGAAGCCTGCCGCTGCCGCCCCCGCCCAAGCAAGCACCCCCGGGGGAAAAAAGGCGACGAAAACCACACCCAAAGCAGCTCCTTCACGTGTAACGAAATCGGCTCCTGCGGTGAAGAAAACCAATGTTGGTAAAAAGATGTAATCTTTATGATCTTATTGAAAGCCCTGCCGTTAGGCGGGGCTTTCTGCTTTCAAACCCTTTACCCGCCCTACATTAGATCTTTATACAACGGAGAGCGTGGGCGTGGCAAGCATAGTAGTATCCATACCAGGCATCGGTCTCTGTTATGGCAAAGTCGTGTGTAGCCACTGTGTTGGCTGCTCCGGAGAGCCAATAACCTCCATCGGAAGTTTGATTGATCAGCTGACCATCGGAATTGCTACGGGTTCCCGCCGCGGGGAGGAGAACCTCCTTATCCCGCCCTACATTAGATCTTAATACAACGGAGGGAGAAGCCGAACCAGACACTATTGAAACTTGGCGTATAGGTACCGCTGGCATCGAAGGGGAAATCTTGCGCATTCGCGATAGACGTAGTCGCCGATATCCAATAGTGTCCAATGGAAAATTGAACGAGCAGTTGACCATCATCTCTGTCACGGTGCCCCGCCGTGGGGAGGAGGATGGAGAAGTGACAAATTTTTTCTATCTTTGTGGCGCTGGTGACACTTCGAGTACCATAAAAAGTCCAATTTTTAGTCAATCGAAAAAAGTGCACCGAACTTGCTTTGCGAAAGGCAGGTTTGGGTGCGGTCTGCTTTTCGATTGGGGATTGGACTTTCCTTTTGGTATGAGCATTCCGTGCCCTTTTTGAAATTTTGGGCGTGGACTGCTTTGCGATGTAGGGCCTTGAATCCCTGTGTAGAGGAGCGGTTCCACGTCCTTTTTTAAGGACTACGACCCGTATGAAAATATCCCTGTGGCTACTTCTGATGGCACTTTGTGCCTGCTCGTGTGGCACCCCTACAACCGGGAGCGAACCGCCCGGACGTGACACCATCGTCAATGTGGAAACCGTGTCGATTCCCTATCTCAAATCGTTCTGCAAGGGAAATACGTACCGAATTGATCGTTCGATGGCCATTGAGGGGCGTGTCGTAAGTAGCGATCTGTACGGTGAATTTCCGAATGCGCTCATCCTCGAAGATGCATACGGTGGGATCGAAATTCTTGTCGACGAGGAACACTATTATCGACGTTTTCCGATCGGGAGTGCCGTGAGGGTGCATGTCGATGGCCTCATGCTGGGCGATTACGGGGGTAAAATTCAACTCGGTTTACCGGATAACGATACCTTGAGGCGAATTCCGTCCGAGGACATTTTTCGATACATGGATCGTGCCGATTCCACCGAGATGCGTTCGCATAACACGCTAACTATCAACGACATAGATCATCGATGGGTGTCGCGATTTGTCCGCGTCGAAGAGATGCGGTTTCCCGATGAGGAGGTGGGGATGAATTTTTGCGATTACGATCGCGAGGGGAAAATTGTCACCACGGAACGTCATCTGATCGATGCCCGTCTCGATACGTTGCACGTGCGGATCCCATACACCTGCACCTATGCCGAAGAGGTGATTCCCGACGGTATGGGGGCGTTTCGGGGCATTGTCGACTATTTTAACGGGGTGTATTGTTTGCGAATTACGAACAGAGAGATACTTTTGTAGCGTGGCAGGTCTCTATTTTCATATCCCGTTTTGCAAGCGCGTCTGTGCCTATTGCGATTTCTACAAAAGTGCACGGGTGGACCGTCTCGACGAGACGTTATTTGCCATCGAACAGGAGCTGATTCGTGAGTCCAACTGGTTGACGGACAGACGTATACGAACAATCTATTTCGGTGGCGGAACCCCTTCGCTGTGTCGTCCGGAGCAGCTGCAACGGTTGATCGACCGCGCCAAAACCTTATTCGATTGTGGCGAAATGAATGAGGCGGGAGAAATCACTGTCGAGGTGAATCCTGACGATTTGACCGAGGAGTGGCTCGATGCGCTGGCGTGTACGGACATCAATCGCCTGAGTATCGGGATTCAGTCGTTCGATGACGGGGCGTTGCGATTCATGAACCGCCGTCACACGTCGCAACAGGCTGTGGATGCTGTCCGGAGGGCTCAGGAGCGTGGATTTCGGAATATCACGATTGACCTGATTTTCGGTGTTCCGGGGTTTCCGGTCGATGGGTCGCTCGAAAAAGCCGTGCAACTCGACGTGCCGCACATTTCGGCCTATCACCTGACCATAGAACCCGGTACGGCTTTCGGACGACGGGGCATGCAACCCGTTGCAGACGAGGTGAGTGAGCGTGAATATATGCTGATACACAGTGCGTTAACACGATCCGGATATGAACATTACGAGGTGTCGAATTACGCGCGTCCCGGGTTTCGGGCCCAACACAACAGTGCCTATTGGACCGGCCAACAGTATCTCGGTTGCGGCCCCGCGGCACATTCTTACAATGGGAACGAGCGTCGCTATAGCGAAAGCTCGTTGGCGGCGTACCTCCGGTACGACGCAGCCGCGGGGCCGCAACTCCCGGCTAAAATGTACCACACCGAAACCCTTACAGCCACGGATCGCTATAACGAGTATCTGATGACGCGTCTGCGTACCACCGACGGGATCGATCTGAGTGACATACCCATCGAAAAGCGTCATGCGATTGAAAATCACCCGACACTTCGACGTGACGGTGACAGGATGGCGATCCCTCCCGAGAAATTTATGATCTCCGACTCGATAATCGCATCGCTGTTCGTCATGGAATGATTCTCCTCCCCGCGGTGGGGTACCGTCGCAGCACCGATGGTCAGCTGTTCACTCAGACTTCCAGCGGAGATTACTGGGCTTCCGCCGCGTACTCCGCCGCGAATGCACGCTACTTCAACTACTATTCTGGCGGCACGGTTACGACGAATCCCGCTAACGTCGGATACGGCTACACCCTCCGTTGTATAAAGATCTAATGTAGGGCGGGACAAGGAGGTGGCGCCCGAAGGGCGCCTCATCGCGGCGAAGCCGCGACGGCACGATAGTGCCGTGCGGGCCGCAGAGGCACGCGTGTTGAGACTGTTCCCCCTTATCAAGGGGGATCGGGGGATGGCAGATAAAAAGCATGGTCGTCTCTAACGACCACTCCATGCGACTATAAAGATCTAATGTAGGGCAGGACAAGGGACCCCTGCGCGCGCGGGTGTACGTGAGTTGCATGGTTTGCATACCATCTCCGCACGGAAGAAGTTTCTCATCTCTCCGCACGCCATGAGGCGCTCTGTAAAACTGCATTCTATTACTTTCTATGGTGGATTTCTTGGGTAATTCATGGCGTCAAGTTTTAAGTTTTAAAACCCAAACGCCCACAAAAAAGGCGCGCATCTACGATGCTCGCACCCGAGGCTTAGCACGGCCTTCTGTCCCGCAAAGTAGAACACGCGCCAAGCGTGCTCCGAGGGACAAAGCCTAAAATTATTGAAAGTGCTAATTTCGAGTGCGATTAGGCTGTATTTGATGGCAAAGATAAGAAAAAATTGTCAATTCAATTTCTTGCCTGCCCCCCCCCCTCCTCGGGGGCAGGCAACGGCTTCTACGGAGCCGAAAACCTTGTCGCGCCCTACATTAGATCTTTATACAACGAAGGGAGAGGGCGGCTTCCGGATAGTATGTGTCATCGTGAATCGTGCGACCCGCATCGAGAAAAAAGTGATCCGCCTGCATTCGAGGGTCATCTTCGACTTGGACGGCTTCGGTCGCCCAGAGAAACCCACGGGTAATCTGACGCCCAAGTGGCCCGGTGACGTCACGCCACCCCGCCGCGGGGAGGAGAAGGTGCTACCTTGTCGGGCAGACGACACGCAGCGCACCCGCCAGGCACTCGATATGAAGCGGGAAATCGGCGCCCTTCTGGCCATCCACGTCGGTGGGCTCGTTGAGCGGAGAGGTGATGTCGATCGTTGCGGCACGGAAATGACGCACCTCGCGTGCCTTGGAGCCCAACAGATGCAGAATCATCCCGCAAATCGAACGCCAGTAGCCACGCCACCCCCGTTGCTTCTCCAGTAGCACGCAATCGAAAAGCCCGTCTTTGAGGCTCGAACGCGGTGCCAGGTGGAACCCTCCGGCCGTCTCTCCATTGAAAATCAGTGCCATCAGGGAGTGAAAATCGAACGACTCGCCGTCGGCCTGAATCTGAAGTGGGATGCCGTGCATGGCGCGGAACTCCTTCACACCCTCGATGATATACGCCAACTTGCCGATGCGGTGTTTCAGGTCGTCGGGCGTGCGTTGGGACGTCGTTGTGAAGATGCCGAAGCTGAAAATATTCACGAAATAGCTCCCGTTCACACGTCCGCAGTCGATGCGCTCCTCGTGTCCGTCGAGGATCTGACGCGCCGCACGCATCGGGTCGATCGACATGCCCAAGGCGCGTGAAAAATCGTTCGCCGTGCCGGAGGGGATGATGCCCAGGCGCAAGTTGAGCCCCAACTCCATCATGCGATTCACGACGTAATTGACTGTGCCGTCACCTCCGGCGATCACTACAAGATCCAGATCGTCAACCCCCTCGAATGGATTTTTGCGAAAATCTATCGCGTGGACCGTCACTTTGTACCCCGCATCACGGAATAGCTCCCGCACGCGACGCACACTCACTTCACCTTTGCCCTTACCCGATTGCGGGTTGTAGAGAAACAGCACTTTCATCGCTTCACAAGATCTTTCATCGCGGGGGATATCCACGTCTCGTTATCGAAAATAAAGACCACTTTCGACTCCGGGTGTGCCTTCACGAAGGCTGTGGCACGGGCGTGTCCCATGCTCATGAACATCGTTGCCATCGCATCCGCACGCGCTGCCGTTTCGGCGACCACGGTCGCGGATAGCAACCGCGACTGCACGCTGCGACCCGTATGCGGGTCGAGCGTGTGGGCAATTTTATTGCCCCGGTGGTCGCGACGAAACCGACGGTAGTTACCCGATGTGGCAAGGCCGTGTTCCGTCAGATGAACGATCGTTGTAATGCCTCCATTTGCCTCCTCTCCCCCGGGGGTGCTTGCGCTCGAAGATCGCATAGCTTGGGCGGGGGGCGTTTCGATTCCCACGCGCCATGGCTTTCCCTCGCGGTTCACCCCCTTCGCACGACACTCGCCGCCGATCTCGACCAGGTAATTTTCCGCCCCCTTCGACTCCAAAATTTCGGCCGCCTGATCGACCGTGTAGCCCTTCGCAATGGAATTGAAATCGAGCTGAATGCGTGGATCCTCCTTGCGCAGCTTGCCGTTGTGGATGAACACGCGGCGGAATCCGACCAACTGCAGCAGTGAATCCACGTTCGGCTTGTCCTCTCCTTTTTTGCCCGAAAACCCCCACGCGTCGACCAGCGGTTTCACCGTCACGTCGTAATACCCATCGCTCAACTCGCCGATCTCCTGCGCCAGGGCCAGGTTGTAGGTAATGTGTCGATCGACCGTCTCCGTCTCGTTACGGTTCAGGCAGTTCAGCAGCGACGTCTCATCGAAAATCGACATTGACGCCTGCATCTCGGCATCCAGACGTGCCATCTCCTCCGGCGTTATCGCCACGTCGCTCACCACACGGTACGTCGTTCCGAGCATGTTCCCCTCCAAAACCGTGTAGTCGCTCCTCGTGCAGGCACCTAAAAGCAACGCAGCTACAATTAAATAATTTTTCATGAGGTAAAGATAAACCTTTTTTCTTTTTCTTTCTTAATTTATTTTGTATCTTCGCCCCGCGCTCTGGCGTGATTCCCGCAGTGGGAATGCGTCGTAGAGTGTGATAATACATAGTGTAATGAGCTATTTAACACCTGAAAAGAAACAGGAAATCTTCACGCAACACGGTGCGTCGGTCAAGGACACGGGTTCCGCAGAGAGCCAGATCGCGTTGTTTACCTACCGCATCGCCCACCTGACGAACCACCTGCGCAGCAACAAGCACGACTTCGGAACGCAACGTTCGCTGCTTCGCCTCGTAGGTAAACGCCGCCAGTTGTTGGAGTATTTGAAGGAGCGTGACATCGAACGTTACCGTGCGATCGTCAAGACCCTCAATTTGCGACGCTAAAAAAAGGGCCGACCTCATGGGAAGGCCCTTTTTATTGAATCGACATTTAGACGTAGAAAAATAAGATGATGGAAAACAAGTTGTACAACGAAATCCGTAAGGAGATCCGCCTGGCAGACGGCCGGACGATCGAGATTTCGACGGGTAAACTGGCCAAACAGGCCGATGGATCGGTGGTCGTCAAGATGGGTGACACGATGCTGTTGGCTACCGTGGTAGCGGCCAAAGAGGCGAAACCCGATGTGGATTTCATGCCGCTTCAGGTGGAATACAAAGAGAAATACGCGGCCGCAGGGCGTTATCCGGGAGGGTTCCTGAAGCGAGAGGCACGCCCCGGCGATAATGAGATATTGGTGGCACGACTGATCGACCGCGCGTTGCGGCCGCTGTTCCCCGCCGATTACCATGCCGATGTGTTTGTGACGGTGAATCTGGTTTCGGCCGACAAGGATATTCAACCCGACGCACTGGCAGGTTTGGCAGCTTCGGCGGCATTGGCGGTGAGCGATATTCCGTTCGGCGGCCCGATCTCGGAGGTGCGTGTGGCTCGTATCGACGGTAAATTTGTGATCAACCCCACGTTCTCACAGATGCAGAATGTGGATCTGGATATTATGGTGGCCGGTACGATCGACAATATCATGATGGTCGAGGGTGAGATGAAGGAGGTGAGCGAGGCGGTGATGCTCGACGCGATCAAGTTCGCACACGAGGAGATCATGCGTCACTGTGCCGTGCAGATCGAACTGATGAAGGAGGTCGGCAAGTCGGACAAACGCACGTACTGTCACGAGACGAACGATGAGGAGTTGCGCAAGCAGGTCATCAAGGAGACGTACGACAAGGCGTACAAAATCGCCACGGGCGGCACCATGAAACACGAGCGTTCGGATGCCTTTGTGGCTCTCGAAGCGGAATTCATGTCGAAATTCTCGGAGGAGGAGTTGACTGAGAAGGCGTCGTTGATCCGTAAATATTTCCACGACGATGTGCAGAAGAAAGCGATGCGCAACATGATCCTCGACGAAGGGGTGCGTCTCGATGGACGTAAGACGGACGAGATCCGTCCGATCTGGTGCGAGGTGGGTTACCTCCCCGCAGCCCACGGTTCGGCTATCTTCACGCGCGGCGAAACGCAGTCGTTGACGACCGTTACGTTGGGTACCAAAATGGACCAAAAGCAGATTGACGAGGTGCTCCGTCAAGGCGACGAGCAGTTCGTGTTGCACTATAACTTTCCGCCTTTCTCGACCGGTGACGCGAAACCCGTGCGTGGTCTGAGCCGTCGCGAGATCGGTCACGGTAACTTGGCGTGGCGCGCCCTCAAACCGATGGTGCCCCTGGGCGAGGAGAATCCGTATGCCGTGCGTGTCGTGTCGGATATTTTGGAATCGAACGGTTCGTCCTCCATGGCAACCGTGTGCGCCGGTACGCTGGCCCTTATGGATGCCGGTGTGAAACTCAAAAAACCGGTGTCCGGTATCGCCATGGGATTGATCTCGGATTCCGAAACGGGACGGTGGGCCGTGTTGTCCGACATTCTCGGCGACGAGGATCATCTGGGTGACATGGACTTCAAGGTGACGGGTACCAAGGATGGTATCACCGCCACGCAGATGGATATCAAGGTGGACGGACTGTCGTACGAAGTGTTGTCCAAAGCGTTGGAGCAGGCGCGTGTGGGACGTATGCATATCCTCGGTAAGTTGACCGAAACGTTGGCCGAGCCGCGTGGAGACTACCGTCCGTTCGTGCCGCGTATCGTGCAGATCATCATCCCGCAGGATATGATCGGTGCCGTGATCGGCCCTGGAGGTAAGGTGATCCAGGATATTCAGAAAACTACCGGTACCACTGTGCAGATCACGGAGGTGGACAACAAAGGTGTCGTGGATATTTTCGGTACGGATAAGGATGCGATGGATGCCGCGTTGGCACGTATCAAGGGTATCACGGCCATGCCCGAAGTGGGTGACGTGTACAACGGCAAGGTGCGTTCGATCATGCCGTTCGGTGCGTTTGTGGAGATACTTCCCGGCAAGGATGCGCTGTTGCACATCTCGGAGATCGACTGGAAGCGTTTCGATACGATGGAGCAGACGGGCCTCAAAGAGGGTGACCAGATCGACGTGAAGGTGATCGGTATCGATTCCAAGACGGGCAAGTTGAAGTTGTCGCGTCGTACGTTGCTCCCGCAGCCCGAAGGATGGGTGGAGCCCGAGCGTCCGGAGCGTCCCGAGAGGGGTGACCGCGATCGCGACCGCAAACCGCGTCGATAGCGAGAAGGGGTGTTTGCGTTTTTTGAAAAAAACGCATAGCTTGGGTGGGGAATTTGCACGATTTTTGAATTATACCTATCTTGGTAGACGAAAAAGAACAATCTTAATTTAAAACATTTATGAAAAAGTTAATCAAATTGAGCTTGGTGCTCGGAGTAGTGGCTCTGACACTGACGAGTTGTAACTGTTTCAAGAAGATGGCGAAGAATAGCGACGACATCTCCCTGACATGCAATCCCACCATGTTGACACTCAACGCCGGTGTCGTGGAGACGGACGTACATGCTACGTTCCCCGCGAAGTACTTCAACCCGAAAGCGATCGTGAAGATCGTCCCCGTGATCGTGTTCGCGGAGGGTGAGATGGCCGGTCAGCCCAAATATTTCCAGGGCTCGAAAGTCAACGACAACTACACGGTGGTAGACAACAAGCAAGGTGGTGAGTTCACGATGCATGTCGAGTTTCCTTTCGACGAGCGCATGCGCGTATCGCAGTTGGATCTCCGTATGGAGGTGAAATGCAAACCCGACGCGGAGTTCCAGTTGGTGGATGCTCACACGGGTAAACCCGTCGACATGAACGACGCGGCCGCCGTACGCGCTTCGGGCTTGAAAGTGGCCGAGGGTGTGAACACGTTGCAGCAGGATCTGATGATCGCCGACGCGATGACGCCTATGCCGAGCAATTACAAACGCATCACCACAGAGGTGAACAGCACAGAGATCCGTTACGCGATCAACAGTGCCGTTGTGACGAACGCCGCCCTCAAAGCTGCCGATCTGAACGCCTTCAAAGCCGATGTGAATACGAAGAAAGGAAACCCCCGTGCCACACAGCACTTGGCTGTGAAAGGTTACGCGTCGCCCGATGGTCCCGAGACGTTGAATGACCGCTTGTCGAAACAGCGTTCGCAGTCCGGCGACCGTGCGATTGCAAAATTGCTGAAAGGTTCGGGTCTCGATATCGACGTGGCTGCTTATGGTGAAGACTGGGAAGGTTTCCAGAAACTGGTTCGCGAGTCGAACATCAAGGACAAGGAGATGATCTTGCAGGTGTTGAGCATGTACTCGTCGTCCACGCAGCGCGAGGCCGAGATTAAGAACATGTCGAGCGTGTACAACGAGTTGCGTACCGAGATCCTGCCTGAGCTTCGTCGTTCGGCGATCGTGAACAGCACCGACATCGAGGGTAAAACCGATGCGGAGATGGTGGCTCTCGTGAATGCAGGTAAACTCAACGAGTTGAGCCTCAACGAGTTGCTCTACCTGGCCGAGAACGCACGGGACAACACGGTACGTACCGGTCTGTTGGAGTATGCCGCTGCGACGTATAACGACGCACGTGCCTACAACAACCTCGGTATTCAGCAGATGCGTAACGGTAATGAGGCAGCTGCGCTGAAATCCATCGAGAAGGCTTCCGACCTGACCAGCGATCCCACCATCACGAACAACCTCGCCTTGGCACACGCTGCCAATGGCGATATGGAGACTGCTCGTCAGTATGCCCGTGGTGCCGATGCACGTACGCAGAGCATGGTGAATGCGTTGGGTGGCAACTACAACGAGGCTGCCCGTCAGCTCACCGGTGTTAACGCTGCCGTGGCTAATATTCAGATCAATGACTACACGGCCGCCAAGCGTGCCATCGCTGATGACAATTCGGCACACGCCGACTACCTTCGTGCAGTGATCGCTGCCCGTCAGGGTGATCTTAGCGAAGCACAGGCTCAGTTGAACACAGCTGTTTCTAAGGACAGTTCATTGGCTGCCAAAGCGCGTCAAGATGTGCATTTCGCTGAAATGTACCGCAACGGTCTCCTCTAAGAGGCTGCAACAAATGAAAAACCGCACTCATTTTGGGTGCGGTTTTTTTGTTATCTTTACCGCATGAAAGAGATTGCACAAGAGGTTTTACGCCTTCAAGAGGCCGCCAAACACAACTATACCGAATCCGTGTACGAGTTTTGTCGTTCGGTGCTCGACCTGACCACGCTCGCGGTGACCGACTCCGAAGAGTCGGTGCGGGCCTTGGCCCGGAAGGCCATCGAGATGGCCTCGCACCGCGAGCGGGAGGGCGGCGGTCACGTGGCATCCATATGTGTGTATCCGTCGTTCGTCGAGACGGTGGGGGTGGTCATCGACGGTACTGATATGCGTATTACGAGTGTTGTGGGCGGATTTCCTGCGTCGCAAACGTTTCTCGAAGTGAAGGTGCTCGAAACGGCCATGGCTATTGAGCACGGTGCCGATGAGGTTGATGTTGTCATGAATGTCGGGAAGTTTTTGGACGGCAGGTATGACGAAGTCAGAGCGGAATTGGAGGTGCTGCGTGCCGAAACGACCGGTGTCGTGCTTAAAGTGATACTCGAAACAGGCGTGCTTAAATCCCCGGAACAGATTCGATTGGCCGCGATGATCGCCATGGAGTCGGGTGCCGATTTTATCAAGACCTCCACCGGGAAAGTCGATACGAACACCACCCCCGAAGCTGCCGTCGTCATGTGTCTCGCGATTCGCGAATATCACGAAAAAACAGGACGTAAAGTTGGTTTCAAGGCTGCCGGAGGTATCCGTACGCCAGAAGATGCCGCCCTATACTACACGATTGTTCAGGAAATTCTCGGCTCCGAGTGGCTCACACCGCAACTTTTCCGTATCGGAGCATCGCGGGTTTTGTGATGATCCTCCCCGCTTTGGCCCCGCCCAAGCTATCGTCTTCGGCGAAGCACCCCCGGGGCTTAGTCGTTTTTGATTTTTTTGCGGCGCCCCCTTATCAAGGGGGCGCCTCCTGGGAGGGGCAGGGGTGGGACAAACTTAGCCGCTGACCCCAGCGGCTGGGTTGGCAGGTATG
>QMCD01000347.1_pt1 | contig 32962 bp, 26 predicted proteins | sample 1821841 | NCBI WGS metagenome assembly QMCD01 (sample SAMN01991225, study PRJNA193472) | Termite gut metagenome, whole genome shotgun sequencing project. | isolation source: worker | host: Macrotermes natalensis
AGCCATCGCCGCCGCAGAAACCATTCCAACGAGCGTTGGTAGCCGTTATTAAGCCCCTCGAAGAAAGGTTCAGTTTTGCGGTAGAACCAGTTTTTGCGTTCTACGCGCTGGAGCAACTTGGTCGAAAGCATTGGTACGAACGTCAGCGCCACAAACGACGAGATCACCACCGCACCCGAAATCACAAGGCTGAACTCTGTGAACAATTTACCAGTCATCCCCTCCATAAAGACGATCGGGAAGAATACGGCGACGAGCGTTATGGTCGTACTCACCACCGCGAAGAAAATCTCCTTTGCCCCCTCGATACCGGCCTCGCGGGGCGACATGCCCGCCTCGATCTTGCGGTATATATTTTCCGATACAACGATCGCGTCATCAACGACGATACCAACCGACAGCACCACCGCCAGCATCGAAAGCACATTGATCGAGAAGCCGAACAGGTACATCACGAAGAACGCCCCGACAAGCGATACGGGGATCGCCACGCAGGGGATCAGCGTCACCCGCCAGTCGCGCAGGAATAGATAGATTATCAACACCACCAACAGGAAGGCAACGATCAGTGTCTCCTGCACCTCGTTGATCGAGGCGCGCACGAAGCGAGTGTTGTCCGACGTTATTTCGAGTATCACATCTTTCGGCAGGTCTTTCTCCATCGTTGCCAGACGCCTCTGCACCTCGTTTGAGATGTCCACCTGGTTTGCGCCAGGCTGCGGGATTACATTCACGCTCACCATCGGCTTACCGTTGGCACGCAGCAGGTTGCGGTAGTTCTCCGATCCCAACTCTGCTCTCCCAACGTCGCGGAAGCGCACAACGTTGTTGCCGTCCTGCATGATTATCAGATTGTTGAACTCCTCTTCGGTCTCCATCAACCCCAGTGTGCGGATCGAAAGCTCCATGTAGTCGCCCTCGATGCTCCCGGAAGGCAGCTCCACGTTCTCGCGGTTGACGGCGTTCATTATGTCCATCGGCGTGAGCTTGTAGGCCGCCATGCTCAGCGGGTCCAACCACAGGCGCATCGCATAGCGGTTCTCTCCCCATATTTCAACTGCGCTCACGTTCTGGATCGTCTGCAACTGCTCCTTCACCGTCAGCTCGGCGATCTCGGTAAGCTCCAACAGCGACTTGGTCTCGCTCTGGATTGTGATCTGCATAATGGGGCTGGAGTCGGCGTCGGCTTTCGACACCGTTGGCGGGTCGCAGTCGCGCGGCAACTGCCTCTGGGCACGCGACACGCGGTCGCGCACATCGTTGGCTGCCGTCTCCATATCGACGCTCAGCTCGAACTCGATCGTTATGCGGCAATTACCCTGACTGCTCGAACTCGTCATCGAGCGTATGCCCGGGATGCCGTTGATACTCTGCTCCAACGGCTCGCATATCTGGTTGGTTATCACCTCGGCGTTCGCCCCGGGATAGGACACCGACACCGAGATGATGGGGTTGTCGATATTCGGGTACTCCCTCACGCCGAGGTAGGTGTAGCCGATAATACCCAACAGCACCACCACCAGCATGAACACCGTCGAGAGGACGGGCCGCTTGATACTTATTTCAGAAAGGTTCATAATCGCTCAGCGTTTATTCGGTTACTTCGCTCCGTATGCGTCCGTCGAGGTTGTTGATTATCACCTCCATACCGTTGCGCAACTGCATCACGCCAGTCGTTATCAGCGTGTCGCCTTTCTGGAGACCGTCGACGATATGCACCGACGACGCCGTGCGCATTCCCTTGGCTACAGGGGTCTGCACGGCCACCCCGTTGCGGTAGACATACACCACGTCCTGCCCCATTTCGGCCACCATCGAGATGCTCGGGATCAGCAGTGCGTCGTCGATGTCGCGCAGGCTGAACTGGGTCGACACATAACGCCCCGGCTGCATTTTCCCGTCGGGATTGGGGACTATCGCCTTCGCCGCGCGGGTGAACGTACCGCGCTCGACGATGTGTTCAACTGCATAGATCGTGGCTGTATGTATCTCCCCGTCGAGGGTGTATTCCACCTTCTGCCCGGCCGAGATCAAACCGGCCTCGTTGTCGTTGAGCGAGAACTGGAGTTTCAGTTGGTCGGTTTTTACAAGGCGCGAGATCGCCACCGATGGCGACACGTATGCCCCCTCGCTAACATTGCGGAAACCTATGATCCCGTCGAACGGCGCCCGGAGTTCGGTCTGGGCGATGCGCGCTTCGGTATACTCGATGTCGGCCTTCAGCTTTTCGAGTTCCGTGTTGACCGACTCCACCGACTCCTGGCTCACCGCCTGCCGGGCGAGGAGCTGCTGTTGGCGGCTCACGCGGTTCTGGGCAAGGGGCAACTGCGCCTCAAGCTTCCGCAGTTCGGCTTGCAGCGGCTTGTCGTTCACCTTTGCGAGCAGGTCGCCTTTGCGGACGTAACCGCCCTCCTGAAAATTTATTTCAGTTATCATACCCGAGATCTCGAACCCAAGGTCGACCTCCTCGTCGGGCAGCAGTGTGCCCACGATGGTCACCTTGTCCTCCAGGTTACCGTACCCCATTATCATCGCGTTGACGTTCAGCGCCCTGCGCACTGATCCGGCAGGTGCGCCCGCCACCGGTTTACCCCCGTCCTCGGGCGTCAAAGCCCGTTTGATTGATGGGAAAACTGCAATGATGATGATAAAGATTGCGATGACAGCGATGAGCGTGATCTTCTTCTTCCGGTTCATAGACGTATGTTATCGGTTTTGAAATCGTAACGATGGAACAGGCATGGTTGCTTTGAGCGAAAATTGCACCACCTGTCCCTTAAAAATCCGATAAATGTAATGAAATTTCACAACTTTTCCGTTACAAAAACCATCAAACGGAAAAAACAGGCTGTGAAACGGTATTATTATATAGCTGTCATCCTAAATTTCAAAACTCGATAGAAAAGGGAATAGTTTTACATTCCCTTTTCTATCGAGTGCCGTCGCAACCCTTTACAGGCCGCTTCGAGGATCCCACATGCCGGGTTCGGGGATCGTAGTCGGTTTTCGTAGAGTTGTCGATCCGGACGTTAAAATATTCGTCGTCAATGGGGGCCGAATAGGTCTTCGTCACCAGAGCGGGCTGCGACGGGGTTTCCATCGAACGGGTACGTGGTCGACCGTCGTTTTTGTCCTCTGGCGCTGGCGGGACTTCTGCTCGCGTCATGCGTATCGAAACGTTCGCAAGCAAGCCTTCGCTATATTTCCACAGCGGATATAACAGCCTTGCAGAAGGTGGCAACCAAACGGGAAGCCTGAGCTACTCTTTCTTCTATACCGAGAGTACCCTGACCGAAGACATACTCTGGGTCGATGTGCGCCTGACGGGAGACCCGTCCCATCAGGCTCGTGCAGTCAAACACGGGCGTTGACAAGGCGGCTGTGAATAATGCCGTTACGGGCGCCCAGTACGCCGACTATGAGTTGCTGTACTTCGGGGCAGAGCCAATATATCTGTTCATATCGCTCAACCGGTATGCGATATTAAGGCATAAAACCACGGGGCGGCGGTCGTGGTTTCCATAACAAGTTTTTCCCCGGTCGTGTCTTTAGGCAATGAACTCCCGATACCCGCCAACGCCGCCATACTGGACGCCAAGGTATTTGCCAAAGGCGGCAGCGACAAAAGTGTATTCTTTTTTTCGCACGGCGATAACGAGGTTGGTTATTACAACTACTCCAATAATGAGGTTGAGAAAAAGTCGATGATCACCCTGCCTGGCGACGAAAAGGTGGTTTATATTATTAAGGCCTCTCCCCACTACGCCGAGAGGAAAACCTACATGGCCGTCAGTATGCAACAAGCCACCGAGGGAAAACTTTGGGGCGTTGAGACGATGGAGACCGCGAACCGCAGCACCACACGGGAGTTTGTGCAGAACGAAACGATTGAAGGGTGGGAACGTACCTTTTGGAGCGTTACCGGGAAAAGCGTAACCAAAGGCGGCCACGAGGAGGGTTGGACAAGGAAGAAGTGGCAGCACGAGCCGACGAAAATAGTGATACGCGGCACAGACCCCAATCGCGGGCGCGGCTATCTGATTCGCCGCAAAATCGTGGTCGGCGCGCAACCCGAAAGTATATTTGTTATTCCGCGCGACTACGCGGCGATGAACGTTCCGATAGGCAAGACGGGCGACCCGACGGAAATGACAATTAACCGATAAAAATCACAAGACATGAAACGAGTAAGAATGATATTGATCCCCGCGCTGACGCTGACCGTCAGTGCAGTAGGGGCGTTGGTAACGCCGAAGTCGCCAGCATCAACGGCGAGAACGTCATCTCTCTGACGCCGGGCACACTTATTATGCCTTTTTTCGAGAAAAAGGATTACCTGCCAGATGTGTTTACCATCGAATTTGACATGTATCTTCCGATGGGAACTATGAGAGAAATAGGAATGAACAGTGCTTATGAAATCTGGCTACGGGATGTGGCTAACAATTAGGTCTTTTTCTTGAGTTTCTACAATAACCGCTACAATCGAAATGAGGCCAAGCGCGTCAGTTGGCTATACTCTTACAATGTGAGGGTCAATTTGCAGCGTTTTTAACGTGTCAGTTTCTTCCGTTTTCAATGGGTCAGTTGAACAGTTCAAAACGGGTCTGTTTTTCCGTGTTTTCCATTGGAAAGTTGGCTCGATGAAAAGACAGGCGATCCCGTTTACCGTTACAGCAAGTAGCAGGTGAGCGCCCGCTACGACCCGAGCGCAATCGAAGAAGACCTCGGCGACGACCCCATAAAGGCGAGCGATTACGGTATCGCGAACCTGAAATACATTAACGAGCATCTCGACGAATGGGTAACCGACGATCCCGATTATAAATACAGGGCGTCCGTCTATGAGAGCATCAACAACCAGTTCTACCGCTATGTGATGAACGTTATGTACAACATCGGCGGGATATACCTCACCACGGTCAAGGACGGCACGGTAGGCAAGGGCGTTGTGGCTGTACCCCGCGCAGTGCAGAAGCGATCGCCCGCATATTGTTCTCCTCATATTACACCAAACGCATGTTCGGGTTTATTAATATGTAGACAGAATTGAAAAGATGACATTTGAGAAAGAAAAACATATAGCGGAGCTTGTCGTACGGTATGTGACAGGCACTATAACCGCTCAGGAATCGGAAGAACTGGAGGCGTGGCGTTCCTCACGCCCTGCAAATGGGGAGATATTCGACCGGATGCTTTCGCGGACGGAATTCGATAAAAACGTCGAGCGGTATACGAAGTCGGGCCGGGATGCGGTAAGGGAATGGCGCAGGATCGAAAACCGCGGCCCGGGCAAGAAAAAACACCGCCGCCTTACTGTTGCGCGTTATGCTGCTGCGATAGCAGTGGTCGCGGTTTCGGTTCTCGGATACTACACTTTGAGCGAACAAGCGCAGAAGACGGCAGTCGTTGCCGAGGACAATATTGTCAGGGCGGAGTCGGTGCCGGTGCTGCTGCTTGGAGATGGCCGCAAGGTTGAACTGACAGCCGACGCCAATATCGCTTTACTCAACGACGAACACTTTTCACTCGATACAGCAAATATGTCGCTCGTCTATGACAAGGGCGCAGATACATTCACGCCGGCCATCCACTCGCTGCTCGTCCCTAAAGGCTCGGATCACAGACTGGTGCTTTCGGACAATACGGTGGTCTGGCTCAATGCCGAGTCCTCGCTCACATATCCGGCTATTTTCAACGGTGCGGAGCGCCGTGTGCAATTGCGCGGCGAGGCTTATTTCGAAGTGGCCGAAGACGCCGTACATCCGTTTATCGTTGAGGCGGGCGGGATAGATGTGACCGTGACGGGTACAACCTTCGGGGTACGGGCGTATGGTAATGAGCCCGTGGTCCGCACGGTTCTGGAGAGCGGAAGCGTAAGCGTGAGCGCTGAAGGGCAGAGGCTTGTTCTCCAGCCCGATATGCAGGCGTTGTTCGACCGCCGAACGAAAGCCATATCCGTCGGGCCTGCTAATGCGGAGATGCTTCTGAGCTGGAAAAACGGTCGTTTCGCATACGACGGCACCACGCTCGAAGAGATATTCAACGACCTCGCCCGCTGGTACGACTTTACGGTGACCTACGCGGACGAACAGTGCCGCGGCCTGCGATACTCGCTCGACATCAGGAAACACGCGGGATTTGCGAGTATACTGAACATCATACGTGCCACACAGAAAGTGGAGTTCGAGGTGTCTGGCAATAACGTAACCGTAAAAATGAAAAAGTAGCGTCCGGCGAGAACGCTACTTCCAACACAATTCACAACGATTTAGCAGTCAATATGTGAACTATGTCTAACCTAATAACAAACTTATGAAAAAAAACTCGACTCTCAGGGGTGATAAGAGATTATTTTTGCTTTTATCACTGCTACTTGTTCCTTTTTCCCCGCCCAATGCACTTGGGGCGTCGGCACAGGACCTATCCTTCTCCGTGAGGAATGCCTCGATGAAAGAGATCATGCAGGAGATCAAGCGTGTTTCCCTGTATGATTTTATCGTGAACGACTCCGATATTACGGGAGTACACAGGCAGACGGTTTCCTTCGATAACGCCACTATCGACGAGGTGCTCTCGATGTGCCTCGAAGGAACGGGGCTTACTTATACGATCGACGACGCAACGATCGTGATACTGCAAAGCACACGTCAGCAGTCTCCCCGCAATGCGGTCACGGGACGTATAACAGATTCAGGAGGCAGGCCTGTGGTCGGGGCTGCAGTCGTTATAAAAGATACTCATAACGGGGTAGTAACGGATAATAACGGCGCTTACCGCCTGAATATCCCGGGCGGTGGCGAAGTCACGCTGGTCTTCTCGTTCCTGGGCCTTACAACCCAGGAAGTCGTAGTACCGATAAGCCGGAGTACGGTCGACGTGGTGATGCAGGAATCATCCACCGGCATTGAGGAGGTGGTCGTAACAGGTGTGTTCTCCAAGCCCCGTGAAAGTTATGTCGGTGCGGTGCGCGTTATAAACGAGACCGAATTGCAGCAATTCCAGGGACGCAACCTCGTCACAACCATAGCAAACGTCGACCCGTCGTTCAATATCATCCGGAACAACGAGTGGGGTTCGAACCCCAACCGCCTTCCCGAGGTTCAGATCCGAGGAGCAAGCAACCTGCCCGACCTGAGGGGGACGAGCGAAGAGGCACAGGCCGCGCTCAACACTCCGCTTATTGTTATGGACGGATTCGAGACCTCGCTCGAACGGCTTATGGACATCGACGAGAACGAGGTTACGTCGATCACCCTGCTCAAAGACGGTTCGGCTACAGCTCTCTATGGCTCGCGCGGAGCGAACGGTGTCGTGGTCATTACGACCAAAAAACCGACGGCAGGCAAACTCAAAGTATACTACAAGGGTGAACTGAACGTCGAAGTGCCTGATCTCAGTGAATACAACGTGCTCAATGCCCGTGAAAAGTTCGAGTTGGAAAACAGGCTGAATTATTATACGGCAGGCGATATAAATCCCGACCAACTGTATGAGCTCCAACAGTACCGCGAAGCGGTGTACCAACAAATCCTTGAGGGCGTCGATACATATTGGCTGTCGAAACCCCTGCGCACGGGTGTCGGCCAGAACCACAACGTGAGGGTGGAAGGCGGCGACCAAGCTTTCCAATACTCCCTTGCGCTGCAATACCGGAATGTCGAGGGCGTAATGAAAAAATCCGCGAGGGATAACTTCAACGGCGGCATAAACCTGAGTTACAACTACTCGAACGTCATCTTCCGCAACCACCTGATGGTGGGGTACAATACGGCCAAAAACTCCCCGTACGGCAGTTTTGCGGATTATGTGGAACTAAATCCTTATTGGAAACCGTATGACGACAGCGGGAAGCCTGTGAAGACTTTCATGCCGTATAACCATGCTTATGTATATAATAACAGTAACAACACGTTAGCCGATCCCATCACCAACCCTTTGTACAACGCTACGCTGAACACGTTCGACAGAAGCGATTATGTCAATATAACCAACAACTTCTCGATCGAATGGCGCCCTGTCCAGGAGTTCGCCATGTACGGTGCGGTTGGCATTGTATCCGACATCGGAACTGCCGACGTATTCAAATCGGCGGACCATACCGATTTCGCAAACTACGCAGGCGATGATATTTTCCGCAAGGGCAGTTACAATTATTCCGACAGCCGCAGGTTCGATTACAATATCAAACTCACGGCTGACTACAATAAGGTATTTGCAGAAAAACATCATCTGTTCGCAGGTGCGCAATTCGACATAATACAAGAGAAATCCCGCATGTATTCTTTTGCCGCCGAAGGTTTCCCCGATGAATCCCTCGACTTCCTTCCCGCAGCACTCCAGTATGTGAAGGACGGGTCGCCGGGCGGCAGCGAAACCACAACACGCTCGATTGGCCTGGTGGGAAGTGCCGTATATTCATATATGGACCGCTATTTCGTCGACGCATCGATACGTCTGGACGGGTCGTCGCAGTTCGGAGACAAGCGCCGGTTCGCGCCTTTCTGGTCCGCCGGTATTGGCTGGAGCATCCACCGTGAGAAGTTCATAGCCGATAACTTCAGTTTCATCGACCGCCTGAAACTCCGCCTGACATACGGCAATACGGGTAATCAGAATTTCAACAGCTATGAAGCCCAGGCTACATACCGTTACTATACCGACGACAACTATGGCGGTTGGGTCGGCGCCTCCCGGATCGGACTTGGCAATGACTATCTGGAATGGCAGAAATCCTCGCAATACGACATCGGGGTCGAGTTGGGACTGTTCAATAATCTTATAAACATAGACGCTAATTATTACATCAAAAAAACATCCAACCTGCGTTCGACGCTTGAATTGCCATATTCCAACGGTTTCACGAGCTACACAGAGAATATCGGCTCGCTGGAGAACAAAGGTTTCGATATCGGGATCATCGGTTGGTTGCTGCGTAATACCGACCGCCGTATGAATTGGTCGGTAAGAGCCGAGCTCCGCCATGAGTCGGACAAGATCACAAAACTGTCGGAAGCCCTGAAGGCAGAGATGGAAGAGCTTGCACAAGTTGCAGGAAAGACGCCGAACATGATATTCAGGGAGGGAGAGTCTAAGAATTCGTTGTATGCGGTGAAATCACTTGGTATAGACCCGAGTACCGGAAGGGAACTTTTCCTGACCCGAGACGGTGAAATTACGTATGCATGGAACGTGCGCGACCGTGTTAATGTAGGGAACAAAGAGCCCAGGTACAGGGGCAATATCAGCACCCGGTTCCAGTGGAGGGATCTGGCGGTGAGTATGTCTTTCGGTTTCCTTTGGGGCGGCCAGCAGTACAACCAGACCCTTATCGACAAAGTGGAAACCTCGGACAATATCATGAATGTCGACAGACGTGTTTTCACAGACCGATGGACCAAACCGGGCGACAGGGCGAAATACCGCGGTATAAGCGAAAAGGGACTTGTTTACTACTCATCGCGTTTCGTACAGGACAACGCAGCTTTCTACTGCCAGAACATATATTTGGAGTATACCATCCGCGGCAAACGTTGGCAGGACGCTCTCGGCCTTCAGAACATAAGGCTGTCGGCCAATACTGGAGAGTTGTTCTACTGGACGACCGTGAAACAGGAGAGGGGTACCATTTACCCGTTCTCGCGCCAGTTCTCCTTCTCGGCATCAATACAATTCTAAAAACGATTAGTCATGAAAAAGACAATAATAGCGATCATATCGGTTTGCATGCTGGCCGGAACATCGTGCACCGACTGGCTCGATGTGCGCCCGCGGACGGAAACCCCCGCCGACGAGATGTTCTCGACCCAGAAAGGGTTCAAGGACGCGCTAACCGGTGCCTATATCAGGATGAAGAGCGCCAACATATACGGCACGGAACTCTCATGGGGCACGGCGGAACTGCTGGCGCAGCATTGGTACAACTTCGGTGTCGGCACCCACGGGCAGTTCAGTTCTTATAACTACACCAACCAGTATGTACAGGAGAGGTTCGCGTCCATATTCGAAACGCTTTACAAAGTGATCGCCGACGCCAACGGAATATTGCAGGTGATCGACGAGAAACAGGATATATTCTCAGACGGATACTACGAGTTGATAAAGGGAGAAGCCCTGGCCCTGCGCGCATTCTGTCACTTCGACGTCCTGCGCCTGTTCGGGCCAATCCCGACACAGCCGAGCGAGTCGAACCTGGTCCTCCCGTACGTAAAGACCGTCACGAATAAGATACATCCCCACCTGACGTACCAACAATTTACGAAAGCGCTCACAGACGACCTCGACGAAGCCGAAAAACTGCTTAAAAACGTGGACCCGATCCTCGACTACTCGCTGGCAGAACTGAACCCCTCGACGAGCGCCTCCGGGCCTTTCGACGACAACTACCTGTGGTATCGGCAGATCCGCATGAATTACTATGCCGTAAAGGCCATCCAGGCGCGCGTTTTACTGTGGTTGGGCGATAAGACGAATGCCGCAGCCTGTGCGAACACTGTCATCGAGGCCAAAACCCCCGGCGGGGCGACGATGTACCGCCTGGGCCTCGCCTCCGATATGACCAATGCGGATTACTCACTCACATGCGAACATATCTTCGCACTGAATGTACGCGATCTTGAAACGCGCCAGAACAGCTACATGGGAGAAGGCACAAACATAACCGGAGCGCAAGGGGCGTTCAGGCAAATGGAGTATTATGTGAATCAGGCGTTCGAGTTTTCCGTGACCGATATAAGGCGTGTGTATCTCTGGAAGACCCCGCCCGCATCGACGGACGCAGGATTTTTACACTCGATCAAATTTAAGCAACCGACAACCCCATTTAACCAGATCCCCTTGGTCAGGCTTGCCGAGATGTACCTGATCGCGGCGGAATGCGCGCCGACCGTTGCCGACGGCATGGAAATACTCAACGAATTGAAAACTTCGCGCGGAGCGACGGCCAAGGCCTTAACGAGTGAGGTCGATTTCCAGACCGAACTTGTATGGGAATATCAGAGGGAACTATACGGCGAAGGGCAGGGATTCTTCGCCTACAAACGCCTGAACAGGGCCACCATCAACTGGGCGGTCAAGGCCGGAAGCCCCGAGGTATATATCGTTCCGATGCCGGACAGGGAAATAAATTTTAACAACAATTAAGAACTGCCATGAAAAAGAGACTATATTTCATATTTGCCATTCTTGTGGCGGCAGGCGCGACATGGTCATGCCAGAAACAGGAGACGATGGTCTTCAATGACGTCAACAGGATAAGTTTACAGGACTCGGTGACCGCGAATTATACGTTCATCTATGAGGATGCTTCGGTCACGAGCCATACTTTCCTTCTCACCGTAAACACGATAGGCGACGTGCCGGGCCATGAACGCAGGGTTATGATCGAGCAGATACCCGAATACGATATCACATATCTGTATGACGATCAGGGACAGGTGACCGACACGATTAAAACCGAGATCCCGAACATGGCCGTCGCAGGCAAGCATTACATATCGTTCGACGATACGGCCGCACAGGCCGAATGGACAGTGGAAGCCGGCAAGAATACGTCATCCATACCCATTACCCTGCTGCGGGATGCCAGTCTGCAATCGGAAACGATACGCCTCCGTGTAAGGCTTGTCCCCACGGATGACTTCCAGCTCGGAGAGACAAAGGCGCTTGAAAAGACGATCGTCTTCTCGGACAGGCTTTTGCAACCCAAATTCTGGGATATCAACATTACAAATTATAATTTCGGGCGGTGGAGCGTCGTAAAACACCAGTTTATGATAGACGTCAGCGGCGAAAGGATCGACGATGAGTGGTACAACGCAAAAGTCAACGGGATACAGGGTTCGATCACTAATTACACCAACATTTTCCGCAGGGCATTGTCGGACTTCAATAGCGATCCGGCCAATATTGCTTCCGGACTCGCCCCTATGAGGGATGAGAACAACAATATCATAACAATGTAAAAGACCAGCGAAATGAAAAAATTATCTGTAATATGTCTGATGGCCGGGCTGGTATTGTCATCGTGCTATAAGGACAAGGGAAATTACGACTATACGGCCATGCCGCCCATCGAGATCGGGGGTATAGAAAGCAGCTATTTGCGCTATGCGGTCGACGACCGACTGGTCATAACCCCGCAGATCGCGGATGAGGGCAAGTATGACTTCTGTTGGGAAATATACGAGGACTATCGTTCGACACACGGGAACATTCCCGAAGCCGACACGATCGCGCGTACAAAAAACCTCGATCTGGACCTCAATTTCACTCTGCCAGCCGGAGGATACGTACTTGGATTCAAAGCCACGGACAAAAGCACGAAATACACCGAGATCGTATATACGAAGTTGACGGTGACGACACTCAATATGAACGGGTGGTATTTCACCAAGCAGATCGGCGACGAGACAGACATGGATTTCTACTATCAGGGCGGAAAGATCGAAAACTGGATGGCCGCTCATAACGACGGGTACCGGCTCCAAGGATCGCCGCGCGAGACCATAATCTTGTCGAACTACAAGGAGGCTTCGAGCGATACGCAGGTACAGACCGTGCTTTTGTCCCTTTCCGACCGCGATGCGTCGATATTCCGCCTTACCGACGGCGGGCTGTCCCGCGACTTCAACCGCATGTTCTTCAATCCCCCGGCCGAACGCAACGTTCAGGGGTGCGTTACGGATATGAACTTCAGTACATTGAGTTTCTTGATAAATAACGGGATCTATACCATGTCGCTCGGGTCATTCTATGGAGGCGGGTATCTCGCAACCCCTGCTCTGGCGAACGGCAACAGTATATCCCACGCCGCTATCGGGTTCGGGAATATTATTTGTTTCGACGACAATTCGAAATCTTTCAGGACAACGGCTAACTATACCGTTCTCAACGAAAGGCCGGAGTCACCGATTTCATGCAATAACATGAATGCCGACCTTCTTTGGCTGGAGGGTTACCAATCCCCGAGGATGGCGGCGATGGCCCTGATTAAAACGCTCGATTCCGATGTGTATACGCTGATAGATATGTCGATTACCTACCCTACGATCGGGAGCAACCTCAATCCGATCAATCAGGTGAAGACGCTTCCGGCTGGTTCGAAACTTCCACACGCGAATGCGAGGGGCGGGCATTTCGATTTCCAACTTGTCTATTTTGCCGACGGCGCCGACGTATACATGCACGATTTCCAGTCTTCCCAGGAAACTTTGCTGTTCTCGGCTCCTGCGGGTGAAACGGTAACCCATGTCCAGCACATCAAGTACCCGCTGAACCCTGCTTCGGGGGCATCATACACGAACTGTCTGGTCGTCGCCAGCCACAAGGACGGCCGTTACAAAGTATGGGTATTCGATCTTGAAACCACCGGCGGCATTACGGCTGCGGCCAACACGCCTCCGACGTACGAGGGTGAGGGCCTTGTCAAATGTGCGACCTACCTTGAGACTGGGAACGGCTCTTGGACATACTTTTAGGCATATCTGATCACAAGTGGGCGGCGAGGTGCGCTCGCCGCCCACTATTTCCACAAACCTATCGACCCGTGTTACCGGCAACCATGTCGGCAGGGTAAGTGTTGCCTGAAATTAAAATTCAACATGACAGAACCAATCATAAAAATAGAACACCTTTCGCACCGTTACAGCGTACAGTGGGCGGTCAGGGATATAAACCTCAATATACAGGCACGGGGAATATACGGACTGCTCGGGTCGAACGGGGCCGGTAAATCGACGCTGATGAACATTATCTGCGGGGTGCTCAAGCAGACCGAGGGCAACGTGTTCATAAACGAAACCGATATCCGCAAATTCCCCGTCGATGCCAAGAAGAACATCGGCTTCCTGCCGCAAACACCTCCGTTGCAAACCGAACTTTCAGTCGAGGAGTTCCTGCGCTATGCGGCGGAAATGCGACTTGTGAGGCCCGATGAAGTCGATGACGCCATAGACACGGCACTGCGCAAATGCGGCATAGAGCATTTTCGCAAAAGGCTTATACGTAATCTCTCCGGCGGATACCAGCAGCGCGTTGGGATCGCGCAGGCGATCATACATCGACCGCTGCTCGTGGTGCTCGATGAACCCACAAACGGCCTCGATCCTAACCAGATCGTCGAGATACGCCATCTGATACAGGAGATCGCCGAGGACCGCACAGTCTTGCTCTCGACCCATATGCTTTCCGAGGTACAGGCCACGTGCGATCACATCTATATGGTTGAGCACGGCGAGATCGTCTTCTCGGGAACGGTGCGCGCATTTAATGACTATATAGAGCCGAGTTCACTGTTGGTTACGCTTTTGGCAGCACCGGCAGAGGACGACCTGCTGAAAGTCGACGGTGTTACAGACGTCGAACAGGCGGGGGAAATGCAGTACCGTCTCCATTACAGCGACGCGCCCGACCTACCAGAGCGGATGGTCCACGAAAGCGTGAAACACGGCTGGCGAATGACCGGCCTGGCCGTGGAAAAGAAGTCGATGGATACGATATTCGCCGAACTTTCGGGAAAAGCCATACAGGACAGACAAAATTAATGATAAGACAACGGCGGTCGTCGCGCAGACATGGTTTCCGGCAGGCAGGCCGCCTGAAAAACCAACTTATGAGAGTAATTTTCAAAATAGCGGTTACCGAACTTCAGGTGCTTTTCTTCTCGCCGGTAGCGTGGCTGATACTTATAGTCTTTACGTTCCAGTCCGGGATGGCCTTCACCGGCCAGATGGAGCACTTTTTGCGGCATGCGAGCATGGGTTATTCAGTGGGAAACCTTACCGTCAATATGCTCAGCAACAACACGGGGGCTGCGTTCACGACGATACTGAACTATCTCTACCTTTACATTCCGCTCATAACGATGGGCCTGATGAGCCGCGAACTGAGCAGCGGTTCGATCAAGATGCTCTACTCGTCACCGATACGCAACTCGCAGATCATACTTGGCAAGTACCTCTCGATGATGATATACGGACTGGTACTGGTCGCCATACTCGGGATATTCTGTGTCTGGATGGGCCTTTCGATAGAGCATACAGACGTGCCGGTGATGCTTTCCGGAGTGCTTGGCATCTACCTGCTTATCTGCGCATACGCCGCCATAGGGCTTTTCATGTCGAGCCTGACCTCATACCAAGTGGTCGCGGCGATATGCACCCTCGCGACGCTTTCGGTACTCAACTATATGGGCAACATAGGGCAGGGCGTCCCGTTCATTCGTGATATAACCTATTGGCTCTCGATGAACGGGCGTGCAACTCAGTTCATACGCGGACTCATATCGAGCGAAGACGTGTTCTATTTCGTGATCGTTGTTGCGCTGTTCCTTTGCCTGTGCATAGTGCGCATGAACGCCAATCGGCAGAAAACAGGTTGGAAATCGGCATCGCTCAGATACGTGGCTATCTGCCTGGTTGCAGTCCTTGCCGGGTACGTCTCTTCACGCCCGACGCTCCAATCCTACTGCGATGTTACCCGCACCGAACAGAATACGCTTACGCCGCATAGCCAGGATATCATAAAGCGCCTCGACGACGGGTTGACGATACACACGTTCGTGAATGTGCTTGAAGAGAATAATTGGATCGCCTCTCCCCGCAGCCAGCATCTGGACTACCAACGGTTTGAGCAGTACATACGCTTCAAACCGCAGATCAGGATGAAGTATTATTACTACTATGCCAAGACGGCGAACACCTCGATGAAGGGCTACGAACACCTCACCGAACGCCAACAGGCCGTGCAGATGTGCCTGATCTCGCGTATGGATTCAACGATGCTGATGACCAGGGAGGAGGTCAACCGGATAGTCGACCTCGAACCCGAGGACTACAGGTTCATCCGCATGCTCGAACGTGACAACGGCGAGAGGGTCTTCCTGCGTGTTTACGACGATATACTCAAGATGCCTTCCGAGGCCGAGATCTCAGCGGCGCTGAAAAGGCTCGTGATGGAACTGCCGGTCGTCGGGTTCCTGCAGGGGCACGGTGAACGCGGATTCGACACGCACAGCGAACGCAGTTACAGCCTGTTCGCGATGCAGGGAAACTTCCGGCAGTCACTCGTCAACCAGGGATTCGATTTCACTACCGTCACCCTCGACGCCGGAGTGCCTGACAATATAGCGATACTTGTCGTGTCGGATATGCGGACGCCGCTGTCGGATGCAGAATTGGAGCGCCTGCAAGCATACATCGACCGCGGCGGCAATATGGTCATATTGGGCGATATAAGGCGGCAGGAAGTTATGGAGCCGCTGGTGTCTATACTGGGTGTGAAGTTCCTGCCCGGCCAGATCGTTCAGCCGCACGACGGGATACGTCCAGACGTTGTCTTCTCGTCGATAACTCCCGGAGCCGGCAATCTGTCCTATATGTTGCAGATGATGGTCGACCGCCGGTTCATGGTCGCGATGCCCGGAAGCGTGGGGCTCGCCTACGACAACGACCGCGGATTCGACGTACAGCCGTTGATGTCGACCGGCGACGCGGGTGTGTGGAACGAGTTTGAAACAGCCGATTTTGCAGAGGACAGTGTGGTTCTTAATCCCGCGGTCGGCGAGGTTGAAGGCTCATATGTTACGGGGCTTGCCTTTTCCCGCCCCGTCGGCGACCGCCAACAGAAGATCGTGGTGTTGGGCGATGCCGACTGCCTGAGCAACGGTGAAATCGGTAAAGTGTGGGACGGTGTGCACACGGCTAATTACAATATGGCTATGGGTATTTTTCACTGGATGTCCGATGGCGAGGTCCCCATAGACATACGCCGCCCGACTCCTCCGGACAATAAAATACACATAAGTTCAAAGGGGCTCGATATTTCCAAATGGGTATTGCATGGCGGCCTGTCGGCATTGCTGATAGTGTTGTTCCTCGTGCTGATACTGCCACGTCGCAAAAAATAGGTATTTGGGCAGTTAGCGGGATGATAGAAAAGCGGCGTTCTGAAAGGCCGCTTTTTTATATCTTCGTGTTTGACGAGATATATGTTTCGAGCCTGTCGGATAGTGTGGTGTTGCCATTGTCGGAAAAGTTAGCTATTGCCGAGATGTATTGCACGATCAGCAGCATCTCTGCCATATTCTTCATCCGCCCGCGCAGGAAGTGATTGGCGTTATTCTTATGTTTTTTCACAGTATTGACCGTGATCCCCAGTTTTTTTGCAATTTCATTGTGCGACATCCCGCCGAGACTGAGTGTGTAGACCTCTTTGCAGGCCGGCGGCAACTCTTCGAATACCGACAGCAGCGCCCGGAATATCTCGGTCTCCTGCACATTGTCGAGGAATGTTTCATCATGTTCCTCTTTATAACTCGCTGCGAAACGCGCCTTTACCCGCGAGTGGCGCAGGATGTTCATGCACGCGAAACGTACTGCGCTGTAAAGGTACGCCCTTATCGACCCACCCTCGGGCATGGTATGGCGGTGTTCCCACAGCGAGATGAAAGCCTCCTGTACAATGTCGTCTATTGACTGGAGATCGGAGATATACTTTGCTGCGAAAAAACGCAGGGACGGAGAGTGATCTTTATAAATCCTCCGGAATGTCGGTTCATCGCCGGATTTTAGTAGCGCTACGTAGTCCACAAATACTGAATTTCCCAGATTGTCCGGAGGTTCCCACAAAAATAAGAAAATTTATATGATTCGATATACCCCCCGCCCATTTGTTGCAATATTATTCTTTTCTTCAACCATGATATCCGTAACACTATCAATCAGGCGGCAGGGGTCGGTGATCTTTTTAACATCGCTGCTGCCCGTTATGTTGACTTATATTGATAAATTAGTATATTTGATATACGACCATATGCAGCCGAAGGCATACGAATGAAACACAGACATTGTTAAATCGTGGCACAGGGCTTCAGGCTGCGATGCAACAAATTGATATATAGCTACATTCCCAGACAACCCAGTCCCCTTTCAAGCCCTGTTACCTTAAAAATTGACATACCAAAACCAAGAATAATACAAGATGACTTTGTAGTTGCTGCATGTATAAGTTAGTACTCGATATAAATCCGCGTAGATCAGCATAAATATCCAGACCAACACCACGTGTACTTGGTATAAATGTAATTGTGCTCGTATTCATTTTTTATTGCCCCCCTTTACAGCCGCAAACAAAAATAAAAGGTGGCGGTAGCCCAACTCAGGTAATTAACGCATAAGAAACTTGGGTTTCCTGCAATACAATAAGAACAACCTTTCCAACCCACAGTGGCCATAACAGGACCGATGCCTTAATGCACTCTTAAACTGACATAAAATCAGGGGCGAGTATCTTTTTATTCTATGTCAGTAAAAAAGTATGTTATTGGGGCACTATTTTTGTACTATTATTTATTAATCTTGCACTTTCAGGCAATGCGAAAGAGACAGTGCGACCTGTAGCAACAAAATTGCTACTACTTACTCATCACTGATCGGGAGACACAATGGAAGACAATGCTTATAACAGCTTGACTTATGGATTGTCAGGGGAGGTTCTCGAACGAATAAGATGCGCCTCGTTTTCGGATAGTATTATAACTCCCGAAGTACTGAGGCGGCTTCGTGAAGGTGATCACGAAAGCTACAAGAAGGTATACCTACATTGGAGAAAGCCCATCTATAAGTTCGTATTTAACCTGACCGGCAACGAAGAGGATGCCGACGATATCACTCAGGAAATCTTTACCGTCCTTTGGAATTACAGAAACAGGATAGATCCTGAAAAAAATATACGGTCGTTCCTGTTTCTGGTAGCGAGACGCGTTGCCTATAAAAGCAACCGGGCAAATCTGATCCGTAAAAAGTATGCAGACTCAGGTTGGACGGAGGAAATAGATCATTTCACCTCGCACGATATCGTGGTCGAAAAGGAGATGGAACTTATACAATGGGCGCTTCTTCAGCACATGTCTCCGCAGCAAAGGAAGATCTTCGAGATGAGCTACAACGAAGGATTTAGTCCCGAAGAGATTGCCGAGAGGCTCGGGATCAAACGGGCAAGCGTCTACAACCAACTGTCTAAAGCAAGGAAGACGATCCGTGATACTATTCTCTTCCTGCTGCTTACCTTTCAATGAACCAATTAAATTAACGTGAGTCCGACGAATTCGTCGGACTCACGTTAATTATATGGCATTCCCGCAACAACCCTGTCTTCAACCGTATACCCCCTCACCCACTAAAATACTGCATTTTTATTTCACTGAAATGGATGTTATTGAAAAAAAATATGATTTTCTCAAAAATCATATGTGAGATTTTGCCATTTCGGGGCATTACGTATACAAAGGGTGATCCTTTATGTGCCGATAAACAGTCAAACCAACATGACATGCGTAATTTGAATAAAGATAATAAGAGGGCTTCCGAACTGCTCAACCTGTTGTTGAACGATGGTACCGATCCGGCGACAAAAGAGGAGATACGTGCATGGCTGTGGAGCAATGTAAGCAATGATGCCAAAGATGCTGCCATGACGGGTCTGTTCCAACAGATGGCGCCCAATATGATCCCGGACGAATACGATCATAAAAAATATGCGGAGTTGGCCGCCCGACTGAATATTGAAGATCCGGCCCGTATGCCTGTACAGAAAAAGAAAGGCATCCCTCTGTTCCGCACTCCCATGCGTATCGCAGCTTCTGTGGTACTGCTGCTGAGCCTGTCGGGTCTCACCTACCGGTGGTTAAGCAGGACTGGAAACGGCGCGGGGGAGTATCGACTTGCAAAGATAACGGTAAGCGCGGATTCTTTGGCGCGGTACATACAACTTCCCGACGGCTCGTCGGTGGAATTGGGAGCAAACTCTGAATTGACATACGACGAAAATTTCACTTCAGGCAGGCACGTACACCTCGACGGCGAAGCTCTTCTGACCGTAGAAAAATCCACGAACGAGGCAGGGGAAGCCATTCCCTTTGCGGTTACCACCGACGACCTTAAAATTGACGTATACGGGACGGCTTTCCGGGTGATAGACCCCTCCGACGACGAAGACACCCGGAGCATAGTCGCCCTGTATGACGGCTCTGTCAGCGTCACGGCGAATAATACCGTCATCACTCTCGAACGCGGCGAAGAGTATCATTACGATCATGTGGCCCAAAAGCCTGACATCGGCCTGATCCTTGCCCGAGAGATGCTCGAGCACGGTTTTATGCCGCTTTTGCGGTTCGATGAGTCGACCCTCGGCAACATTATTACAGCCCTCACGGCCAACTACGGAGTAAAATTCGTGATGCCCGAAGATATTGACCTTTCGAAGGGGAGGTTCTCCGGCGACTTTCATGCGGAGGGGTTAAGAAATACTTTAAACATACTTACCAAATCGAGCGCAAGATTAAGTTTCGCGCTGAATGACGACAGAGTAGTGGTAAAAAGAAAATAACCCTATTGTAATCATGGCAATACTCGAAGACAGGATGAACAGCAGGCTTTCCAAGAGCGTTATCGTATTCGTCGTTTGTTTGTTGGGCGGACTTCAATCCGTGTATGCGCAAAGCGGGAAGGTCATCCTGCCCTTGCGTGAAATGACGGTAAAACAGGCGGTGGGCGAATTGCAAAGGCAGACCGGTTATAAGGTGGCTGTGGATTGGGACGACCTCGATCCCGGGAGGAAGGTGTTTTTCCCGTCTCAGAAGTTGACCGCATCGGAATTATTGCGGGCCGGCCTGGCGGGGACCTATTATACATGGGAAGTAAGCGGCAGCCAGATCATCATCACCCCTGTCCCGGACGACGGGTGCGATGCGCACACCGCGATGATGCCCCGCGATAACTTCCACAGTGAGTCGATGGCCTTCGTCCCCGATCCGTGGAGCCGGACACAAAGGCCGTTCGAGGATATGTTCAACGTCCGCAAAAGCTATTGGAACCCGGACAACAACGGAAAGGACTCAATAGGTATGGCCATTATCAATTACAGGGTCAATAGTTCGACGGTCGAGAAAGATTATATGGATAACGCCCGGACGCTGGAGATCATGCGCAGGTTGCTGACCGACAGGGAGGTGCTCGCCGGACTGGACTACATAGTCATTACCTCGGGCTCATCGCCAGACGGCAACACGGCGGCCAACGAGCGCCTTGCGGCGGCACGGTCGCTGGCTATGAAGTCCTACCTGATGTGGAAATACCCGTATCTCGACAGGGATATTATCTACACTTTTTCCATCGGTGAGGACTGGAGCGGCCTGCGCGATATGGTCGTAGAGGATCCGGCAACGCCTTACCGCGACGAGGTACTCCGTGTATTGGACACAAGTATAGGCAGCGATGCCAAACGTGCCGCGATCAGGAATATCGGCGGCGGGAAAGCACACAGGTACATCGCCTTCCACATGTTGCCCAGACTGCGCGGCGCGGCGGCGGCAACCCTCCATTTCAAAGAGAAGGAGGTCAGGGAGATAGTGGTCGAAACCCACATAGTCGATACGGTCGTGGTCGAAAAACCGATAGAGATAGAAAAAGAAGTGATCGTCATGCAGGCGCCCGAGCTCGAACCGCATCCATTGTTCGCCCTGAAGACCAACCTGCTTTTCGATGCCGCTTCGGCGATAAACGTGGAACTCGAAATCCCCATCGGCAAACGTTGGTCGGTGGCCGGGGAGTGGGTGTTCCCCTGGTGGTTGTATGAGAAGGAACAGTACGCCATGGAAGTGGGCAACGGCAACCTCGAAGTGAAGTATTGGTTCGGCGACCGCGAGGGACGCAAACAACTCACCGGTTGGTTCGCAGGGCTTTACGGCGGCGGCGGATATTACGACCTCGAACGGAAGACACGGGGCTGGCAGGGAGAGTTCTGGCACGCAGGCATGGGCGGAGGGTATGCACACACCATCGGACGCAGCGGGAATTGGCGGCTGGAATATACGCTCGGGTTCGGCTATATGGATACCGCCTACCGTGAATATGTCCCTGAAATGGGTGAGGACAACGAGTGGCATTTGATGCGCCGGGGCAGCGGCCGCCGCACATGGACCGGCCCGACACGGGCGAAGGTATCCCTTGTGTGGATGATCAATCACGGCCAGAGGAAGAAAGGAGGCGGGAGATGAAAAGGGCGACGATAATTTCGATGCTGGCAGCCGCTGTTGCGATACAGCTCTCCACGGCCTGCCAGCGCCGCCCTTTGGAGGACGATTTCGGCGCCACGGCACTGATCCCGGTAAAGATAGACTGGAGCCGGTCGAACATACCCGTGACCGAAGCCCGCGGCAACGGCCTCGTACACCGCGTTTCGCTGCGCTTTTTCCCAAAGGACGGTTCCGCCGCCTTCGACCGCTACCTCGAACTGAACGTCATCGAGGGTGAGATAGAAGTTCCCGTGGGCGAGTATTCAGTGGTGGTATTCAACGAGTCGGTGTACGACGTGTATTGGGAAGACGCGATCGTGTTCAGCGACGTGGACAGTTATGTGGATTTCGCCGCCACGATCGTCCCCGACGATGCTGCGAACTATCCGTTCTACCATCCAAAGGCTGGTGAGGAATTTATCGTCGAACCTTTCCGGCTGGCTTCGTGGAGTCTTGACGATTTCACGGTGACCGGCGAGATGGTTGCCGCCACCCGTTCCTCGACAAGGGCGGACACCCGGGCCGATGCGCCCGAAAAAGCGCTGACACGGATCGTTATGCGCGCCCTGACCCACAATGTGAACGTGACGGCCCATGTCGACAACCTCTCTTCGGCACAGCTCATTCAGGGCGCCATGCGCGGATTCGCACGGAAAGTATACATGGCCTCGGGCGAGACCGCCCAAACCCCCGCCACGTATATTTTCAAACTCAACAGCCGTGTGTGGGACGCGGGGTCGAACAGGCACGGGACGGTGAGCAAAAGTTTCCTGACTTTCGGGCGCCTGCCGCAGGACGAGGAATATGAGATAAACATAGACGCGGTGTTCATCGACGGTACGATCCATGACGAACAACTGCTGTGGGATGTGACCGGCCAGGTCACCGCCTACCCGACGGACGCGATAGATAATAACATCGACCTGACCATGCAGTTGCCGCTCATAACCGAGGGTATCTTCGTTGGGGACTGGGACGATGAAGTGATCAAAGTCAACTAATTATATTAAAACAAGAAAAAACTTTTTTAAACCTTTTAAATTTTAAAGCCATGAAAAAACTTTTTGTCACAATTGCGGCGGCGGGCCTGATGCTGGCCGGCTGCACGAAAAACGAGACCAGGGGCTACGATGTACAGGATCCCGACGTTATCGGATTTTCCTCATCCACATCGAGGGCGGCCGTGAACGACCTTGCCTCGCTGACAGGCGATGGGAATGGTTTCATAGTGTACGCTACGGCCGTCAACGCGCCCGGTACATGGTACCAGTACGTTGATGGCGCGAACAACTACGTGTACGATGATCCTAACTGGAAATGGGCCGTGAACAATGCGGAATGGCCGACCGGCGACGGGGCATACCCGATGAATTTCTACGCCATGTATCCGAACGCACCCTCTTCGGTAAGTACCGGGACCTCGCTGTCGAGCGATATCACGATCAATGCTGCCGCAGCCTTACAGGTGGACATGCTGGCGGCAAAAGCCACGGCAGAGGGGAAACCCGCAAGCGGCAAGATCTCCCTGACCTTCGACCACATCCTGTCGAAAGTGAACTTCGGCATAATCCCCGGCCACGACATGGTGCCGGAAGTGCTGACCGTTGCGATCAAGAACGTACACAGCAAAAGCCTTTACAATTACATGCTGAAACAATGGAGCGGGTCGACGTCGACTTCTGCGAGCTATGATTATTACCGCCAATTGCTCGATCCCGACGGGCCCGGGCCAGAACTCGTGCCTTTCACTGCCGAAGGGACCGATACGGAAGAGGCAACCGTCTCCCCGATATACACGACTACAACGACCCCCACGGCCGCCGCAGCCAACCTGATGCTTATGCCGCAGTCGCCTACTACCGGCGCACCCGCAGCATGGGACCCGGCAGGCAACAATCTTTCGACCAACACCTATATCGAAGTGATCTACCGCATTACGCACAAGGACGGCAGCAACTACATCGGCTATACCCTGGGTGAGCAATACCTTACCAAGTATGGGCCGGGGGAGGACGGCTACTCGTGGCGCAATTATAGCGGTCTGGGTGAGGGTGATAACCTGTACAATGGCGCTCTTTACATAAAAGTCGGCTTCCCCGTAACCGTAGAATGGATCCAGGGCAAAGGTTATGCCTACAATATCTGCCTGGGGACCGCAGACTCGACCAACGGCTACTATATCACCAACACATATTACGATGATTCTGGTGCCGACACGAGCATCCCGGTCATAGGCGACGACGGTAAAACCGTTATACCGAACGATCCCGTAACCAGCGGGACGATCAACTTCCTGATCCAAGTATTAAAGTGGGACGATACTAACCCTACCACTATTCAATAAGTCCCACAGGGTTATGGGGGCTGATTACCCCCATAGCCCGCACAGGGCGCCCATGCGACGCCGAACAAAAACACAAAAAAATGAAACGGATCCTCATACTTGCAACAGCGGCTCTGGCCATTGCGGGATGCTCCGGGGAATTGCCATTCGATCACGTAACGGTAAGCCCCTCCGACATAGTCGCTTTCTCGATAGGCCCCGTCACCCGCGGCACACCCGTCAGTGACGCATCGGAGCTTGCGGACATCGGTACGTTCGGGTATCATACCGGCCATAATAACTGGACAGAGGCCGATCTTCCCGACCGCATGTTCAACCGGCGGTTGTACCGCGACGGCGCGGTGTGGAAATACAACGGCACGCCCGCGCGGTGGGACGGTTCGTCGGCCAGCGACCTGTTCACGTTCTATGCCTACGCGCCTTACGCAAGCGCTGAAAACGGCATTGTGGTCAACGGCAACGCTTCCTCGCCCGGTGTCCCGACGCTGACCTATACCGTGCCCGCGGACGTGACGGAACAACCCGACATTATGGTGGCCGTACCGCGTGTCGATATTGTGAAACCGGCCGGCGGGTATGTCTCGCTGACGATGGAACACGCCCTTACGACGGTCGGTTTTCAGGTGGCGGGCCACGGCGAGCAGATCGCGGGGATTTCGATCTCGGGCGTTTCGATGACGGGGACGCTTAAAATAGATGGCAACAATATTGTGTGGAGCGACCTCGGCACGCCCTCGACGGCCGACTTCAGCGCGTCGATCAATTTCGACGAGGGCCAAAACTACTACACGGCCACAACGAGCATGTCAACCGACCTGATGCAGGGCGGCGGATACCTGATGATGATCCCGCAGACGCTCGGCAGCAGCGCCATGCTGACCGTGACCTATGCCGACGCGACGACGCTCCAGATCAGCCTCGACACCCACCGGTGGCTGCCGGGTAAAAAGGTGACCTACGAGCTGACCATCGTTCCGGGCGGTGTGATACTCGTCGAACCCGCCAACATCTCAATGCCCCCAATCGCATCGAAAAGCCAGATAACGGTCGATTGTTCCGACGGGCACGATAACCCCGCCCCCTCGCTGCCATGGACGCTCACAACGAACCGAACCTGGCTCACGCTATCGTTCAACAGCGACGGCACGGACGCGGACCAAACGCTCAGCGGCACAAGTTCGCAGACGGTCTACGTCTTCGCTGCGGCTAATGCCACCAGTGCCGACCGCACGGCCGCCGTCGCGCTCGACGATACGGAGAACGTGGTGACCAACGTGATGCAGCACTACTCAATGGCGCAGCGTTTTGCCCGGAGTAATATCGTGATGTACGATTTCGGCAACGGGAACAAAGTGCTGACATTCGCCGAGGCCGAGATCGAGCATCAGATATTCAAGATCGTAACCTATTACAATACATCTATGGGCGCGAACATGATCGGTATGGTGCCGGCCATTCCGGCCAACGTACAGGGGCTCCACTTCCGGTGGGGGTCGCTGGTGGGTGTGACGAGCAACGGCACGAGCGGTCAGGCTTTCAACAGTTCGCACGTGGTGTTCTGGCCAACCGAGTACACGCCTCCGGGCACATGGGTTTTCAGCGGGATCCCCTATACCAGCGGCTCGGATATCGGAGGAAACCCGAACAGCGGCACCGCGGGCCTCGGTCTGGATGGTTTTGCCGGCTATCCCGGCGGCACAGGGCCCGGATTCGACAAAGCCGCCGCCAAGGGCGATATCTGCCGCTACATCAGCGAAATGGGTTGGGTGAATGGCAAGTGGCGCATGCCGACATCCTCGGAAATAATCGCACTTCTCGATGAAACCCCGGTCGGCTACAACGGCCGTGTATGGGGATATTGGGACGAATATAACTACGAAACCATCGGCGGCACGGGCACGGGCAACAAATACGGTTACTATCCGCTTAGCAGCGTGCGCGCCGTGGGCAAGGGTGTGACGGGTCAGGAAAATGCCACGAACTCATTACCGAACCCCGGTGCCGCCAAGGTTGTGTTCCCCGCAGCCGGATACCGTGACGCCAATAGCGGGTCGCTTTCCGCCCCCGGCTTCTATGCGCATCACTGGTCAGCTACTCCAGCCACCCCTAGCAGTGCCTACGATCTGGACTATAACGGTTGGAACAACTTTCATTCGTGGAACATGTTCGACCGTACATGCGGCTACTCCGTGAGGTGTATTATGGCGGAATAACGCGGAGACTGAAAAAGCAGAAACACCCTACAAAATTCTAAGCTATGCACAACCTGATCGGCAAGTAAAAATGAACAGGCACTATCCATACCATAGTGTCTGTTTCCATTATGGATATTCTGTGTCTGGATGAGCCTTTCAATCGAGCATGATTAGCGTTATTTTTGTGCTTTTTCACTGTATTGGCCATGATCCCCAATTTTTTGGCAATTTCATTGTGCGACATCCCGCCGAGGCTCAGCGTGTAGACCTTTTTGCAGGCCGGAGGCAACTCTTCAAATACAGACAGCAGCGCCCGGAATATCTCGGCCTCCTGTACGTTGTCAAGAAATGTTTCGTCGTATTCCTCTGAGGGATCACCGGGTTAGCCGTTAACCACCATTTCCGCCGCCTGTTCGAGGGCCGAGTAAAACTCCTCCCCGAAACGGCGTATCAGCGGCTCTTTCAGCGCTTTATAGACGAGCACGCCGGTACGTTTGCCACACGCGCGTGCGCCGCCGCAGATATCCCAGCGATGATAGTTAAGCCCGTACGATCCGTTGCGGAACCGCGCGACGCGTATCGGATAAAGGTGGCACGAAACAGGCTTTATAAACGTTGTCCTGCCCTCGCGGTACGCCCGCTCTATTGCACAGAACGTAACCCCGTCCTCCTCGAACGAATAGGCACACTCGGCATCGCCGATCAGCGGCGTGGTGTACTCCCCGTCCGTGTCGACGACCATAAAACCTTGCGCCTCAACCGCGGCCACGCCCTCGAGCTTCATATAAGGCTTGTACGCCTCGTATTCCTCTTCGAGAATATCCACTTCATCCTCCTCCAACGGCGCGCCAGAGTTACCATCGACGCAACACGCGCCCCGGCAATCGGCCAGATCACAACTAAAGTATTCCTTGAGTATATCGAGGCTAATTATCTTATCGTCAATCTCAAGCATCTGCGCGGCGTTTAGTGTCGGCGATCACCGTATCGAACAGTTCGCCGAGCGTTATCCCGGCCGCAGCAGCCTGCTGGGGCACGATGCTCCCCTCGCTCATCCCCGGTACCGAGTTGATCTCGATCATCACCGGCGTACCGTCGCTGAGCAACATGAAATCAACCCTCACCACGCCCCGGCAGCGGCATGCACGATAGGCCGTGAGCGCAAGTTCGCGTATCCGCTCCGCTGCATCTTCATCCACATCGGCGGGCGTTATCTCGTTCGAAAAACCGGGCGTGTACTTGGCCTCGTAATCGAAAAACTCGTTCTTCGACACGATCTCCGTAAGCGGAAGAACGATCTCCTCGGCCGGTGTCACCACCACCCCGCACGCGATCTCGCGCCCGTCGAGGAACTCCTCGATCAGCACGCCGTTGCTCTCCCTGAACGCCTCGGCAATGGCCGGCGCAAGTTCCTGTTGCGTGTGGACTTTCACCACCCCGAAGCTGCTCCCGCTCGCGTTGGGCTTCACAAACCACGGCATTGGTCCGATCTGCTGCTCGATATCCCTTTCATGCACCGCATCGCCCTTGCGCAGGAACACCCCGCGCGCTACCGGAACCCCCGCCGCCGCAACCGTCTGCTTGCACAGTTGCTTGTCGAACGTGATGACCGTCGAGACCATCCCGCACGTGGAATATGGTATCTTCATAAAGTCGAAATAGCCCTGAAGTCGGCCGTCCTCGCCCGGTGTTCCGTGGATCAGGATCAGCGCATAGTCGAGCGTTGTCTTGATGTCGGCTATCGTGAGCGAAAAATCGTTCCTGTCCACCAGCCATTTACGGCCGTCGGGCGACGTGTAAGTCCACTGCCGTCCCGCCACATCGACCAGATAAACGTTGTATTTATGCGGGCCGAGGGCGTCGAGCACCTGTGCGGCACTGCGCAGCGACACTTCCCTCTCGGACGAATCGCCGCCTGCCATGAGTGCGATGTTAAGTTTGGTTATCATTATCGTATCGGTAGGTTTTGCCGGACAAATATATAAAAAAGTGGTTAATGGTTAATAATTTTGTCATCCCGAAACGCAGAGCGAGAGACCTCACCTTTATCAATGAGATCTCTCGCGCCAAATTTATAGATGCAAAAATGCTCTAATAGTTATGCTTCATCGGCTCGAAATAAGCTCGCGCGTGGGCACATGCGGGGCATACCTCGGGAGCTTCCTTGTCCGTGTGGACGTATCCGCAGTTGCGGCACTGCCATTCGATCGGCTCGTTGCGTTTGAACACATCGTTGTCTTCTATGTGCTTGAGGAGCTTACGGTAGCGTTTTTCGTGTTCGGCCTCTACCTTTGCGATATTGCGGAAGACGACTGCGACTGCCTGAAACCCTTCTTTTTCAGCCACGTCTGCCCATGCCGGATAGAGGTCGTGCCACTCTTCGTGTTCGCCTCCCGCGGCCTCCTTGAGGTTCTCTTCGGTGGTTCCAATCACGCCTGCGGGCCATGTACCGTCGATGGTCACCATGCCGCCTTCGAGGAATTTGAAGAATCGCTCTGCGTGTTCTTTTTCCTGATCGGCAGTTTCGCTGAATACTCCGGCTATCTGTTCGTAGCCCTCTTTTTTGGCCTTGCTTGCAAAGAAGGTGTAACGGTTGCGTGCCTGAGACTCGCCGGCGAACGCACGAAGCAGATTCTTTTCGGTTTCGGTTCCTTTAACTGATTTTCCCATAGATCTTAGTCTTTAATATGTTATTTTACGGATAGCAAATATATGGATTTTTGCAGACACTTTCGTCTCATTTCGATGACATTTTTCTTTTTTGCAACAAAATTGAACGCAAAAAAGCACTTACTACCTGCCGGGCATAAGAATTACGGCCGCGCTCCACGCGCGGCCGCATCTAACCGTTAACCATTATATTTCACGCCTTGTCCGCACTGCCAAGAACATTGACATTCTTGTGCATATAGAGTTTCTTAAGCTCGTCGCGCGCCGGGCCGAGGTACTTGCGCGGGTCGAAGTCAGCGGGCTTCATGGCGAAGTATTCGCGGATAGCCGCGGTCATCGCAAGGCGTCCGTCGCTGTCGATGTTGATCTTGCACACGGCCGATTTGGTGGCCTGACGGAGTTGTTCCTCGGGGATACCGATCGCATCCTTCAGCGCGCCGCCGTATTTATTGATCGTCTCAACATAGTTCTGGGGTACCGACGACGAGCCGTGCAGCACGATCGGGAAGCCTGGTATGCGGCGCTCTATCTCTTCAAGGATATCGAAGCGCAGGGGCGGCGGCACGAGCATCCCGTTCTCGTTGCGTGTACACTGATCCGGGCGGAATTTGTTGGCCCCGTGGGAGGTACCTATCGAAATAGCGAGCGAATCTACACCCGTCCGTTTCACGAAATCGACCACATCGTCGGGGTCGGTATATGTGCTGCGCTCGGCCGAAACCTCATCCTCGACGCCGGCCAGCACGCCCAACTCACCCTCAACCGTAACGTCATGCTCGTGGGCATATTCCACCACCCGCTTAGTGAGAGCAACATTCTCTTCATAAGGCAGATGGCTGCCATCTATCATAACCGACGAAAAGCCCGTTTCGATACACGATTTGCACAGTTCGAACGTATCTCCGTGGTCGAGATGGAGGACGATCGGAATGTTATACCCAAGTTCCTTCGCATATTCCACAGCGCCCTGCGCCATGTAGCGCAGCAGCGTCTGGTTGGCATATTTGCGCGCGCCGCTCGACACCTGAAGGATCACGGGTGAGCGCGTTTCGACGCAAGCCGCCACGATGGCCTGCATCTGTTCCATATTGTTGAAATTGTATGCGGGTACCGCATAGCCGCCGTCCACGGCTTTTTTGAACATTTCGCGGGAGTTTACAAGCCCCAGTTCCTTGTAAGAGGTCATAATCGACAGAATTTTTAGAGGTTATGAGGGCCTGCACCGATCGGCAGCCTCATCTATTCGCACAAAAATAATGAAAAGTTCCGAAACCTCCACACAAAATGGCAAATCGGGAATTACATTCCGTTTACCACTAATACCCAAGTATTCGCATCATCGAACGATAACTCTGCTCCTTTGCAAATAGGCGGGTGTAGTACTCGTCGACGTCGCCCTTGTCGCGGTCGATTATGATATGTTTCGGTGCGGGGATCAGGCAGTGCTGTATGCCGCCGAAGCCGCCCAGAGACTCCTGATAGGCGCCCGTGTGGAAAAATCCGATGTACTGCGTCTCACCCGGAATGAGCTTCGGCAGGAATATCGCGTTCTGGTGTGCTTCCCCGGCGTAGAAATCTTCGCTGTCGCACGTGAGCCCGCCGAGGAACACACGGTTGTACTCCCTATCCCAGTTGTTGATCGCGAGTTGGATGTAGCGCTGCTTGATGCCCCACGTGTCGGGCAACGAGGTCATGAACGATCCGTCGATCATGTACCAGTTCTCACGGTCGTTCTGCTGCTTTTGGTTGATTATCGAGAAAAGCGTTGCGCCGCTTTCGCCCACAGTGAACGATCCGAACTCGGTGAATATGTTGGGCTCCTCGATCTCCATCTGCGTGCAGAAGCTCTTGATCTGGGCAATTATCTCCTCGGTAAGATACTCGTAATCGTACTCAAAGGCGAGCGAATTCTTGATCGGGAAGCCGCCGCCGATGTTCAGGTTGTTAAGCGTCGGGCATATCTTCTTCAACTCGTAGTACACTTGGAGGCACTTGTTCAATTCATTCCAATAGTACGCCGTATCCTTAATGCCAGTATTAATAAAGAAGTGGAGCATAGTGAGTTCGAACTTCTTATTGGGCTTAATTTTGTCGCGGTAGAACTTCACGATATCATTATAGCGGATACCGAGGCGCGAGGTATAGAAGTCGAATTTAGGCTCCTCCTCCGCCGCGATGCGGATCCCCAGCTTACACTTCTTCGTTATCGCATCGTCGAGCAACTGTATCTCTTCCATGTTGTCGAGGATCGGCGTCGTGTTCTCGAAACCGCGGTCTACAAGGTCGGAAATATACTCCACGTATTGCGGACGCTTGAAGCCGTTGCATATAATATAACGGTCTTTATTCAGGATACCAGATTCATATAACGCATTGATTATCTGAATATCATAGGCTGACGATGTTTCCATGTGGATATCGTTCTTCAGCGCCTCTTCCATCACGAACGAGAAGTGGGAACTCTTCGTGCAATAGCAATAGTTATAATCGCCCTGATAGTCGACCTTGGCCATCGCCACGTTGAACATACGCTTTGCCCTTTGGATCTGCGACGTTATCTTCGGCAGGTAGGTTATCTTGAGCGGCGTGCCGTACTGCTTGATGATATCCATCAGCGGAACGTCGTGCCAATTCAGCTCTCCATCCGTCACTTCGAAGTTATCCTGCGGAAATTCGAACGTCTGTTCGATAAGGTCGATGTACTTGTTTTTCATCTCTTTGAGAGTTTTGATCTAATCCGGCTCTGTTACTTTGTATTTTTCAGCACAATCCGGCATTCGCGGATTTTCGCAACTTTCACGATGCAAAGTAGGCAAATCTTTACGAGATTAGCAATTAAACAGGCTAAAAAATCCCTGCCATTTTGTCAGATTCTGCGGTTTTTTAACTATTTTTGTGCAACAAAAACAAAATTACCATGATCGACAACATCATAACCGCATATCTGCACAAAAACAAGCGTTTGGTCGTGCCCGAATTCGGGGCGTTCATCCATAAGGACGACGGCGAGGTGGTCTTCGTCGAATTTCTCAAAAAGGACGACGGTGTGCTCACCGGCCTGCTGGGTAGGGAATACTCGATGGACGAAACCGAGGCGCGCGGCCTGATCGACGAATATGTGTTCAACATCCGCCGCACGGTGGGTACAACGGGCAAGTACGCCGTCGAGGGATTGGGTACGCTTCGCACCGATGCAAATGGCTTATACGCACTATCTTACGACCCCCGCGTACGCCGGGAGCATGTCGAAATAGCGCCTCCGGCCGCCGTCGATGAACCCATGCCCGAGCCTGAAGAACCAGTGATGCGGGTTGTTGCGCGCGAGATGGTTGTTGTGGATGAAACAGTGCCTTCTGTAGGGGACGATATAATAATGGACGGGCGCGATGAGGATGCAGACAGTGAGCGGGAGAGCAACACGATCGAGTTCGTGTTCCCAACCCGGAAACCGGCACAAGAACCGGCACGCGAGCCTGAACCACCGAAACAGCCTCAGCCGGAAGAGAAGAAGGTATTCACGCTGAATGACTTATACTCGATCCCCGCAAGTGAGGAACGCGCTCCCGAGCGGCCGTCGCCGCGTCCGGCTGCCCACCCTAAACCGGAACGGCCTGCGCCCCCTGTGCGACACCATGAAACACGTCCGGCTGAACATACGCCTCGTCATGAGGCCCGGCCGGC
>QMCD01000089.1_pt1 | contig 32957 bp, 32 predicted proteins | sample 1821841 | NCBI WGS metagenome assembly QMCD01 (sample SAMN01991225, study PRJNA193472) | Termite gut metagenome, whole genome shotgun sequencing project. | isolation source: worker | host: Macrotermes natalensis
AGGGAAAGTGATTTGCGTGTTGCCATAATCGGCGAACTGATTAAAGTCCGTCAGGAAAAGAATATATCACAGCGCGAACTTGAGCAGTTAAGCGGAGTGAAACAGCCTATTATATCAAGAATGGAATCAGGGGAAACCAGTCCGCAGCTTGATACTGTATTAAGGGTTTTAGCACCTTTGGGCAAGACTTTGAAGATTGTGCCAATTGAAGACCATAAGACGAACAAAGAAACAAAAGCTAATTATAACTGATTACAATGTATAATAAATATGGACTGTCAGGGTGTACGGATAATGTATGCCCTGATTTCTTTATACACATAAGGTTTTCATGGGCAAGTCAGAGCTTAAATGATTTCAAAGTATATTTTAACCTATATGAGATTTGACTTGAATTCTATCATGATTATGCAGTGTAGTTAAGATAACATGGGTGTCATATCTTTTAAGTATTGACACCGAAAATCATATGTAGTAAAATAGCTGTATAGAGAGGTGTCATAACTTGGTGTCAAAAGAAAGGGAGGATTTACCATGATCCACGGTTATATCAGAGTCTCGTCAAAAGGCCAGATTGATAATAATTCGTTTGAACAGCAGCGCAGGGAAATATTAAATAAATATCCTGATGCAGTTATCCATGAAGAACAGTTTACCGGAACGACAACAGACAGGCCAGTATTAAATGATCTGCTGGGTTCATTATGTGAAAATGATACCCTAGTCATATCTAAGCTGGACAGGCTGGCCAGAACCACAACAGAGGGATTAAAGACGATTGATGATCTTCTAAGTCGCAACATATCCATACACATACTTAATATGGGATATATTGATAATTCACCGTCAAGTGAACTGATATACACCATATTTTTGGCTTTTGCAAAGTTTGAAAGGGATATGATCGTAGAGCGGACACAGACAGGAAAGGCAATCGCTAAAATGAATCCCGACTTTAGGGAAGGGAGGCCAAAAGTCTACAGCAGTAAGATGATAGATCATGCGCTGGAGTTATTGCAGACAAAAACATATAGGGAAGTTGAGGAGCTTACCGGAATATCTAAAAGTACTTTAATCAGGGCAAAGAGAAACAGGGTTCAATAATATGGGATTTATCATTGATAATTGGATAATTATGTAATATAATGTGCAAAAAGGGAGAACTTTGCACATGAATATTTCGGTCATATCATTTATTATTGTAGTTTCAATTATTACTTTCTTACCAGTGAATATTATCTATTTTATAATGGATAAAATCTTGGAACGTATATTTCACAACGGCAAACAGACACTTGAATATATTATAATGTCATTTAGTTCGATTCTAATCTATACATTTATTTATTTTGTTTCAGTAGAAGCGGTCAACAACAAACAACCACTGAACAATTTTGAAGCCTATGTTTCATTTGTTATTTATGGCATTATAGTAGTTCTATGGTGTTATTTAAGGTGGGATAAACTTAAAGTCGAATTCAACTATGACAAAAAATTATTGGCAATTAAGCGAGCAATAATGTTTTTCTTTATTATGATTTTCACTTTATATAAAGGATACGGCGATGCCATGAATAACAGAAACTACATATTAGATGTTATAAATATAGCAGTAATCACGGCCATAATTGCATTTGACAGGGTGTTGAATCAGGTATGGATAATAAGGGAGAAGATTAAAGAAGAACGTCAATCTGATAAAAAAACATCATCACTACCGGACACAGCAGATCACGCTGATTGACTATATAATGAAATTTTGTCACCCTTTACTGTATATAATAAATACATATATTATTATTACGTAATAGGTGACAAAATTTTGCTAAGTCATAATTGTTTATTATAGTGCATATGTTTATTTCCTATAAACCCTTACCAATAACAAAATTCATTACGAAGGCATAAACAAATGCGAATATTAAACTAATAATAGTTATTGTGTATATAAATTTTAAATAGCTTTTGATGCTTTGTAGTAAATCAAGTTGTTTATAAACAAGGTATTCTGATACTTCATCACTTGACATATTAATAGGCTCCAAGCGATAAAAACGCACACTGGGTACATTGTTCTCATAATATTCTGCATCTTTGAATACTTCATCCGGTAGGGGTTGTTCATTTTTAATTCGTAAGATAAATTCTTTTTGCTCTTCGGCATTGCAATAGACTTTTTGTAACGTACCTTGTGATATTTTGTAATTCTGCAATTCTTCTTTAACTTTGGTATTCATATTGAGTTCCCTTTCTTAGCTTTAATATTATTAGGCTGTCAAACATTAGGTGTTTTGTTCTGTTATTCCGCGAGAAGCCCTGTCTTGCCTGAGTCGTATTTTATTAAATACTGATAGATCTTTAAACAGTATCTCGTTGTTAATCATGTAATCTCGACCTACCATGCCTAGCATGTTGTGGATCAGATCTTTTTTTGATTCCTCGCTGTGATAAAATACGGTTGTTTTGTTTTTCTCGTTGACAATAAATGGTCGTATTATTTCCCAGTCGGTTTTACCAAGGGAGTGGCCGATGATATAGATTTTATTTTCAGTATTTTCACTGTAATTAATCCATTTTCTGTATTTGCCGTCTGCACCATTATTGACGCGCTGTGCTATTTTATTAAATTTAGTAAGATTACTTAAGTTAAAATCGTAAAAATCACATCCGAAGACTATATTCGATTTATCGCTATCAACTGCTGCCTTTCCATTAACATAGCAGATATTATCATCAACAATATTATATATTCTCTCACAGGTATTTGAATAGTTAAAGCTTAATATCTTATCGGCTTTACTTATTCTGAATTTTTCATTTACTATTTCAGTGTTTATGGCTTCCGCTATATAGTTTTCTAGTCCTTTAACAAGGAATTCATCAAAGATATTAATAAGTTTGGGGTCTAAAATATATCCTTCTCTTTTTTCAGCAATGGATTCAATTACATGATGAAGATTGTTTTCTAAATCGATCCAACCTTCGTTTTCCTTTTCCTTGAATAGAGCAGGAATAAATGGTGGAGTGGGATTCCTTTCTATATAGTCTTTGTATTCACGATTTGCTGAACCCGGTATGTCGTTTGTATATTCCCAATAACCTTCTAGGTTAAAACCGTGATATCTGTTCATGTTATTATTATGATAAGCCCACGTCAAAAAATCATCATAGCTCGTTTCTAATCCATGCGATATATCAAAGCCATTTCCTATAATAAGTATATTCATCACTCATCCCCTTAAATCGACATTATACTACATATCTAAGTTAGCAAATGTGGAAAATATTGTCAATATATGAAATAGGACATGTCGGACGAATCCTAATTCATAGTATATTTATACATGAATTTCACCAATATTCAACACAATTCAACCACATATGTATAATCATGCACACGCTCAATATAATATAAAATGTTAATAAATCTAGTATTTATGCGGTGTTAGGGTGTTGTGTGATGATTATATATATGCATATTTCATGCACACGCAAATGTGTTGGTAAATTGCTAGAAAATGGCTTATATATAGGGTTTTCTGGAATACTGGGTGAGGTGGAGTATACTAATTTAATTGTCGGTAAATTGCCGGAGTGTTGATTTTACTGGATTCTAGCGTATGCATGTACGTATGCAGGTAGAGGATTATGGTGAATTTGTTGACTGATATAGTCAATTTTATTTGGTGTGTTATGAGTGGGGTAGAAGATGGGGAAGTGTTGAATTCGATGGGTTTGACGGGTGTGGGCGGTGTTTTGGGTGAATGGGAGAGGTGTAGGGTGATGGGTGAATTTTGTGTGGGGGATTGGCGGTCATGCACACGCAAAAGTGTATAACAAGGGTGGAATGAGAGATGACTTAATTCATAGTAAAGTAGTAGGAATTAATTATTTCTATATTGATACTGATACTTCATTGATAATCTATATATCAATTCATACTGATAGTAGGAATTAACCCATGTTTCCCGGTATCATTCCTTACCTAGCAGATATTATCATGTCGAGATTTCCGGTTCATCCCTTTTAGATTGAGCAATATCAAAATGTTTACGAAATGCTGACTGAATATCATCAAATGCATTCTGACGTTCTTCATCTGAAAGAGATTTCAATGCAAAATAAGGCAAACTTAGAATCGCCATTACAAAACCAATATCAAAACGCATAGAACGCATAAATAAATTAAGTACATATACCGTGTCTTTGGGACGACCATCATATACTTTTGTAAAAAACTTTGTGACATCTTCTAGCATTGCCTTTACCAATTCAGGATCATTATAATCTTCTGATAATTTATATATGGTTTTGTTTTCTTTTTGATCTACAGCATCATCTTCGTCTGATAAATCATTAGATTGAGCCGGACCATTGGTTGCTCTGCCTTGCTTGGGACTTATAATTGCTTCTATTTTTTCTATGGCTTCGTCTTCAGAAATTCCATCATACAATGTCTGAAAAATTTTAATCAATAAAGCGGAAGACATTGAACCGACTCTTTTATTTTCAATTGCTGATATATATGCAGATGGTTTATCTATTGCTTGAGATAGTTCAATTGAACCCCGTCCACTATTAATTCTTTTTTCTTTAATATGATATAGTAATTCTTCTGTTAGTTTTATTTTAGGATTTAACATGCTCTAACCCTCCTTGATATTGAGATTATGTCACTTTTATATTCAATTGTCAAGCAAAATAATTTTTTATTTGTCTATATATTGATAATATCATATTTTGAAATAGGTGTTGACAAAAACAAATATTTCCACAACAAAAACAGTGGATAATGGTAAAATATCGAATATATCGAATTAATGCGTTTGATTGTGTCAATACCCTTTTCAAAAAGCGAGATAATGAGTAAATAAATTGAGAATATCACTTTGCAATACTTGACAAATTGTGGGAAATGTGTATAATAGAATTAAAAGATATTATAAGTTCACTTCAAAAGATTATTAATAAGGAAGGAGGATACCAGATCAAGTAATGAAGCATAAAAAAGTAAATAGAAAAAAGAAGGTTGTCATATACTTTGACGAGTGTGAGCGCAACCTTCTTTCCCTCTAATTAGAACACTTGTACACAAGTGCGTCTATCTGTATATACAATACACTAGATGCACCCGAAGGTCAAGAGAAAAGGGTGTATTTTTTATGCAAAAAATTTTACCAGTTAAAGAAACTTATAAACCAGAAAGAAAATAAACAGGAAGGAGGAAGATAAAATGACCAATGAGGCATTAAGAATGAAAGCATTGAACCACAAAGAAAAATATGGAACACCAGTTACATGGTTCTCGCGGAAACTGGGATTATCTAAAACCCATATGTACCAGTTCTTATATTATGGGCGCGACTTAGGACAGGCAAGCTTGATGAAATTAGAAGAGCTGCTGGAGTAGTAAGCTTTCTATATTAAAACTAAATATGGTATTTCAAAACAATAATATGCTGGCTCCCGGCAATAAAGGGCAGAAAGGAAATAAGGAATTATGAGTAATGTAATTGAAATGGAAGAATTGGAAGTAATGGAAGAATCGGCAGATTTAGAATTTGACTTCGAACCAAATGAGGAAGAAATGCTAAAACCTTATGAAGTTAAGGCTTGCAAAAAACGTGCTGAAGAGATTGAGGACTATATCAATGGGAAGTTAGGCATTAAAAGCAGAAAAGAATGGGAGGCGTTTGTTGAAGAAGAAAAACAAGACCCCGATTCGACTTACTACAGTGATCCAGCTAATAATATAGTACCAAAAGACGATTGGATAAGAGATTTTGAGAGCAAGCCTAGGGTATGTTGTATCTTTGAAACCGATGTTGATTATGACAGCTATGACGATGACAGAGAGTATTCGTATATCACATATGATTATTATTTCACTCTACATGTAGGATGCTTAGACCGAGATGCTAATCATGGTAGACCAAGTATTTATGCGAAAGATATACGGATTTCGCTCTGCGCATCTAACGAAGAAGCATATTTATATTTTGTAGGATGGCTTTTTAAAAATATTCTTCCCGAAGAAAAACATCGGGATTATGACAATTTTTAATAGGTACATACTGTGAAATTTGGTTATGATATGAAACTATTTAGATTTAGTAACAAGTGAAAAAGCAAGAGAATCAAGAGTACGGCAAGCAGTTACCAATCAAGGGTTTATTCTCGGAAAATCAAGAGCGCGGTACTGGAGCATAGACAATCAGTTGGGATTTATGATTCTGGATGGCTCTTCTGGCCTAATTGTTCGCGGTGAGAGATATAATTTAACACTGGATGACGTGGAAGAATTTTTGAAAGAAGAATAAAGGCGATATAAGATATTGCGATTGGAGCAGTCGGAATTCCTGATTGCTCCAAACAAATATAATAAATACCAGAAGACAAAGGTGGTGAAAAATGAAAGTACTAATAGACAAAATCGTTGTTTTGGATGGGCGAAGGAAAATTGACGAGAATCATGTCAAGAATCTTTCGGAGAGCATCAAGGAATTAAATAGGTTGATCCAGCCTATAACGATAACAAAAGAGTATATACTGATTGGTGGCAACCATCGTCTAGAAGCTCATAAGTTGTTAGGATGGAATGAAATTGAGGCCAATATAATGGATTTAGATGACTTGCATCGCAGATTGGCTGAGATTGATGAAAATACTTTGCAAAAGGAAATGAGTTATATTGAACGAGGGGAGTTGCTCAAGGAGCGTAAGGAAATTTACGAAGCCTTGTATCCTGAGACAAAAGCTGGAGGCGATAGAAAAAGTGATAAAATCAAACAACGGAATCCGTTATTTGATAAATTATCCTTTGTAGATGACACAAGTCAAAAATCTGGTATATCTCCAACAATAATTAGAGAAGAGATTCAGATAGCCAAAAATCTATCAAATTCTGCAAAGGAAGCTGTTAAGAAAGTGGATATGTCTAAGAGGGAAACTCTTAAGCTTTCTCGTATGGAAGATGAAAAACAGGATAAAATTGCTAGCCAATTAGAGTCCGGTGAAGCCAAGTCGGTTGCCGAAGCTGAAATCAATTTGGGTGAAACGAAATTTTGTTCGTGCTGTGAGACTGAAAAGCCATTAAGTGAATTTTCGGTGAGGACTGATACTGGGAAGCATAGATCGTGGTGCAACGAATGCAGACAGAAGAAACGGAAGGCTTCTAAAGAGTCTAATGCTGATATTATTGACAATGTAAAAAAAGATGAAGATAGGTCGGATGTAGAAACAGAAAAACGTGAAAGGTCTATTGCAGAAATTGTAAGAGACTATAATGCCATTTCAAAAGGAGAAAAACAAGCACCGGAAAGAATTATTTATGAGTCAAATGTACTCCTTAATAGCGTTAAGGCAATGATTAATGAATTTAATCGGAAAATGGTTAAGATATCTACTTGTGACATTGAAATTAGCAGACTTACAGAAAAAGAAACCAAAAAGTTGGTGCAGATGTTAGATAATTTTGAATCAACTTATTTTAAAATTAAAAATAATTTATTAAAGGAGAGAGTAATAGATGAAAAGAAGGAAGAACTTAAAACTAAATTAAAACCCATTTCAGAAATGACCGATGAAGAAATATCTGCCGAAACGGCACGAGAGGTAAAAGAATATTGGGATTTAAGTTATGGGCGAATAGATAAGCGAGATGTACCAAAATACGTGGAGCCACCAGAAATGTATTCGGAAAATATATGTTTGCAATTAAGGGCCTTACAAAAGCGTATGAGTGATGGGATGTTGTTAGATAGAAATATTATGTCTGAGATGAGTGTTGAACAGCAGGATATGGTTATTAAAGATTTAAAACAATTTGATAAAATATTTAATAATTTTAAAAATACAATCCAAAAGGGAGATAAGGATAAGAGTAACAGCAAGGAACTGACAGATAAATCAACGTCAAAAAAAGAATTAGAAAGTGAAATAAAGTTATATTGGGATTTCAGCAATGGCAAAGCTTCTGATTTAAATCTTCCTGATTACATTCAGACTTATGACGTGATTATTAAGAAAATCGGCTCGGAAATGTTTAGGAACACTGTAAATATTCAAGAGTTAATGAAAAGCATTCAAGAATCGGAGATTGATCGCAGTGTTGATGCTAACGAGACACTAAAGTCAATAAATAAATATAAAAGAGAGTTGGGGAAATTAGAGAAAATGATTAAAGGAGAAAATATTAAAAACACGATATACACAGGTCAAGTGGATGAAGAAACAATAAAACTCTGGCAAGATAGATGTGCCAATAACAATCAGGTGTATCTAAATGAAGAATATAAAAAGAAAAGAGCAGCGGACAGGAAAGGGAAAATATATGGCTAAAAATAAACATTATGCAATCATTACAGATAAATCAAGAGAGTCTTCAGTTAGCCGTCTGGCAGAAAAATTGGGATATGTTGTTGATAAAGGCCCTACACTTTATACATATCAAGTGTTAAAAGATGGTGTAATTATATGCGGAGAAGATTACAGCATGACATTAGAAGGTCTAGAAAAATATTTTCATGATATTGACAGTAAAATTTACAGCGAGTGTGAGAGGGAAGTGGAAGAAGCTATGAAAAATATAACTTTTAATTTTGACTATTCCTTTCTAATCTCAGAGGTCAAGAAAAACATAGATGACTTTATTCTTAATCGCACTTGGTATACAGCGGAACATGCGCAAGAATATGGTCGTACATATTCATGGACTAATGAAATTAAATGCTCTAAACTTGAATTCATGCAAAATTCACGTATAAATATTGAAACCAGCCCTTTCGAAGAAATTGAATTTCCAGAAGGACTTGTCCTTGCAGATGAATCTGATCTTCCGCTAGATTGGATATTTACAGGAAACACTGGACAGTATTTTCATGTCATAACGATAGCAGATGAACAAAGAGAATATTTTCAAGAGTGTATCCAAGATATATTTTTTAAAGTAAATATGCCTAGTAGTTTTATAGAAGGACAGGCTAATTATAAAGGTCAAATCAGATATAACTTAATGAGAGATTATCTCCTAGAAGAATTTTGTGACAATGACGATGGGATTATATTGCGTTATGACAAATTTGAAGAAATAAATGAAACCTATACAAAAGAAGTAATTATCCAAATGCTTTTGGAAGCGGAATCACGGAATATAAAACCGGCATAATTGTACATATTGTGGTTAATATCACATGTACCTTGAAAACTGAATAAGATTAGATGGGTGGGGTATAGCTGGATAGTTGTACCCTTTTACACCCAACCCCACAATTACATCCTATCCCCAATATCCGCCCAAAACAACAATAAATAACTAACTCGCGGCCTTTCCGCGAGAACGGGTGAAGTTTTGCGTAGCAAAATGTAACCCGTTGGTCTACCCACATAGACATCAAAGATAATTACATACATGAAAAATAATTATAGATAATAAGTACGACAGACAAATCTACATCCACAACATATTGTGTTTTGCAAAGGTAACTCTAATACCACATATATACTTATGTTTGTACAGACATTTCTTTTCTGTTAGAGTTATCCAGTTAATTATTTATATTATATTTTATATATTATAATTATATTTTGCTCAAGTATCAACTTTATAAATAATTTATAATTACCCATATATTATCAATCACAATTATAAATTTTACACAATTAACACATATACTGTTTTATGCAATGTGTACTAAACATCATAAACATCCATCCAATACACTATATATAGCATCCTGATTATTAAAAATCTCTAAATATTGTATATATCTGTTGACATATGTAATTATAGGTGGTATAGTGATATTAAACATTACTCTGGTAATGTATAAACATATTATGTCAGGAATTCTAAGCCTGGCAGCACAATCGCAGAGTTCTTCTTATAGCCGATGGTCATTGGCATGATCCCCTAAGATATGCACATTAATGTGCAATGTACTTGGATGCGGAGATAACTGGATATTAGATTCATGGTGAAACGGAGGTGGTTTTATTTAGTTTGGTTTGCTTATTGTAAGATTAGTAATTAGTAACTGGGTAGTATGTGTGATTAATTATATTATTATATTATGTTGGAGTTTTATTATATTTAATTAATTACTGAAATTATTGTTTGGGAAATAATTATTTTTAGTGTGTTTGGATGTGTGTTTTTGTACCTTGAAAATTGAATAATGTGAAAGTGTTTTTAAACCTGTGGCGGAACTGCCCTAGAGCTAGAGAAGAGAGGATGAAACAAACAAATCGAATGAATTATAAAAGAAATGACAATGAAGAATTAGATATGTACATCAAAAATCATGAGAGCTGCCATCTTGAAATTGATGTTTTGGGAGCCAATGAAGAGATGAAGTTGTTTGAAATAAGAAGTCGTTATTTAGATGGCGATAGGGATGCAATTAATGAAGTGTTCGACTGGTCGGATAATGGACTAGTAATAAAATCTGTAAGTATTAATCAACATATTAAGAATGCAATAGATGCATTTGGACGTAATGAAAAAAATACTGATAAAAAAGCAAGATGGAGAAAAAGCTTTGCTTCACCAGTTCCAAAAGATGAAATAGAAATGATATGTCAAATTTGCCTAGAATTAATGTTAACCCGAAACCAGTTTGTGATAAAATCCAATGGTGACATATCTGATATAAACAGTGTTGAGAAAAAATCAGACAAGATTATTCCACAAAATCCTGATGCAGTCACATCCGAATTAGAATTTTTCAAGAACTGGAAGTATGCAATTATTTTGTTAATAAATCGGAAATGGGAATGTAAGGCCATTGAGTGTGCCATACCCGATGAAAGCAGCTCTAGTAAAAATGAAGGCGATTACAATTATTTTGATAATAGAAAGAGGAAATATGAACGAGCATTATGCTTTGAAGAACCTAAGTTTACTTCAGAAAGAGCCAGCGGATATCAATATGCTAATCGCAAAAGACTGAACGAGATAGTAAGAGGGGACTATTTGAATTCAGGTTTCTTTACAAAAAATCAGCAGTCTTTCTTAAAACAGCTAAGTACTCTTATTCAAAATAATAGAACAGAGACACTTGATAGGTTTTTTTACAATGGTATTGAAACATTATATATCTGTCCAGATTGCGGAAATAAAATGTACGAAGATAAAAGAAGTATATTTGTTTGTAGTAAGTGCGGAGTAACTAAATCAGAATCAGAGTGTGTCAAAGACTCATTGAACAAAAAGGAAATCGTTCACCCAGATTACTTCACATTCAATAAAGAAAATGCATATAGGTATTTGGGATGCAGTATTAGTAAATTACGTAGTATGCTTAAACAGTTACAAAAGCAATTTGACATTTACTTAGGTTTAACAGACGATCAGTTTACATATAAAACGCAATATCTAGCAACAGCAGCTCAAGCAATATATGAAGCAGGAATGTCATTTGTTTTCACCTTGAATAAAGATAGTAAGACCGATTTGGCAAAATCCAAGTATTTTAAACTCTATGTCAGAAATAAGAATAGGTATGTTTATGATACAGTGGTTGATTATTGTTCCTGCGTGGATTCGGATAGTAATGCCAAGTATAAAGAACTATTTTACCAAGCAGCACAAAATAAAAGCTGTGTGGTTACTAGGAAAGATACTCATGAAGTAATGATTTATATTGCGCGTTGTTTGGCATGGTATCTATGTGATATGGAAAATAAGGCAGGTCTTTACTTAGATAATTTGAGAAATAAGATTGAAGTGATTGACGAATATAAGGATTACACTATTCTTGATTTTGTAAATAATAAAAAGGAAATTTATAAAAGAGTACCGGATTCATACAAAAAATATGTCATGCGTCCTTGGGATAGTAGAGAAAATAAGCAGGTTTGGTTTTCATATTATTGGGAATGGAAGATAGAGGATGAAAGCGACCAGCTTATTATTTATAAATGGGTTGCAAATAACGGTCCGGTAAGCTCTCTGCCCCATGAATTTACCAGTGAGAGACTGAAGAAGGCGAAAGAGGTAAAAAAGGAATATTCTTTGGGGAAGAATTATACATTGAAAAGAATGATGTTCAAACCGTTCGACACCTTGATATTCATTTCCGAGGAGACAAGGCTGAAGGTATCGCTTTATAGGGAGAACCGAGTGACATCTGAATCTACCAAAAATGGCAGGATGATTTATCCTTATATGGGTTCTGATTAAAGCGGAATTGAAAATATTTTCGGATTAGAGCTTATTATGTGAAAAATCTACGGTAAATCTGAAAACCAAAACCATATATAAGTAGAGAGGCAAGTGACCGCACAAAATGTACACTTTGACCTCTCATATACCTCTTCATTCATAAAAATAAGGATTGTCTTAGTGGCTACGGGTTGCGAACGTAATCATTACGGCGATCCTTGTTTTTAATTGATAATGAGGTTGAATTATTACAATTAAAAAATTAAGGAGGAAAAATTTTATGAAACCTGAACAGGTAAAAGAGTTTATCAAAAGTAATGGTCTAAAAAAAGGATGGGCAGCAAATCAAGTGAAAATTCATCCAACTATTTTCTCAGATTATCTCTGCAACAGGAGAATTTTAAATGAAGAGCAGATTGACCGGCTAAGAGAATTCATCCAGAAGTATCCAAGTCCTAGCAGTGTTTCCGACACAGGGGGTTAAATTGATGGTAGGTTGTCTCGCTCGCTTTATTCTGTCTCTGCCGAGGGGAACGGTAGGTGCTATCGCACCTTTGACGCTACGGCTATCGCCTACGCGCCAATTATATAATTATTAAAAAAGAAAGGATTTTATTACTTGAAGAAAGATAAGACACAAGAAACAGAAATTGAATTAGAAAATGAAGATGAAGTAAATGAGCCGGTTGCACTGGTAGTTTCTCCGGAAACCGGAGAGGTCACAAATGAAATTTATGAGGGTGATCGGATTATTAGAAAGAAAACCACAGATTTTTTAGTGGAGACTATTGAAATTGGGAAAAACGAGAAATTCACAAAGATATTTGATAATACTCTTCTGGCATTGAGTGATGAAAATATGACGGGTAAACAATGGAAAATTCTAATATTGTTTATTAACTATTTTAAATATGATAGCGGATTAATTGCTTTTGATAATGGTAATCCGGTTGGCGCAGAAGATGTAATTGAATTAACCGGAATGAGCCGCAAGACGGTTTTCGATGCTATAAATAAATTATGTGAAAAGAAAATTATATCAAAAACCAAAGTTGGCTTTGATATCAAATATTATGGGAATCCATTTATATTTTGTAAAGGCAGAAGGATTAATAAGACATTACATACAATGTTTTCTAAATCAAAATGGACAAATTATCATGCAGGGATAATTAAATGAGTTAACAGTCAGTTGATTAGATATAGAGAAGCAAGCGGCGCAAAAATACTGTGAGCCTTGTATTTAGCGGATTTTGTGAGATTATAAAGTGTAAATAATTATACTAAATCGGGCATTTTAGTATGAACAAGTATATTATTTTTGGATTTGGAGAAATGATAATGAACTATCAAAAGCAGATCAATCTCTACAGCATTGCTGCATCCGCATTTTATAATGAAGCAGAATCAAATCTCCACCAGTTAATAAACGACCAGTCAATTACACTAACAAGTAAAACAAGTGACCTTGATTCAGATCAGGTCAATGAAATTAAAAAGAATATTGCCGAATTAAAAGATCAGCTTGCTTCACGGATGAAACAGAACACAGAGATTCGTACATTAAATCCAGAAGCGTTAAAGGAAAGCAATATTGTATCAATGTTCGATGGCAATCTATCCAGAACGCTTCTTGGAATAGATGATAGCGAAGGAGTCCAGACAGACATATTCATTGTAAGGACATTTTATTTTGACATCCTAAGAGATCTGATGTCCAGTGGCTTCATGTATCAAAATGAGAAATATATATTCTTCACGTCATCTGCTGGTCAGATCAGAACAAAAAAGGCACTGTTTATTAAAGAAAGCACATGGAATAAATACAGTATGTCTCTCATGTGTGGGCTGGATATCGAAGAAATAAACAAACGGGGCGGCATGAACGCGAATAAATTTCTGTCGTATTTGGCTCTGTGTAATGGAGCGACAGAGAAATTATAAAAAACTAATAACAGGAGAAAAAAATAATGAAAAACTATTATGATTATGGTGATGAACATATTTCCGTTAATTTTTATGGCGCAGCATATGTCGGTAAGTTTGGCTTTGAACCATTTACGATTATAAAAAATAGGTATGACAGTAAGTTCTATATCTTTAAAAAGTCTTCAGAACTTATTGAATGTCTGGAAAGACAAGAAACCGATGAGGAAATAAGGTCGTTCATACAATCAATGACCGCTTTAAAAGTATTTACCAGAATGTTTTTTGCGAGGAAAGAAGAAAAGGAAGCAAGGAAAAATAAAACAAATTAAATATGAATTCAATAATAAAACCAACGGAGGATATTAAGAAATGGCAAGTAATTTTGAAAGAGATTTAGAAAGAATTATGAAAGACTTAAAAGTAGCCGAGAAGAGTTTGGAAATGAATTGTTATACAACTGCTAGAAAACAAATTAAAGATGCAATCACCTCGCTAAATGTTTCATTGATACTACGCGAGAAAGAGGTTTCTGAGCAGAATGCTAAGGAAAAGAAAGAAAAAGAAACCGAAATTGAACTAAGTGCTAAGCGAGAAAAAGAGATGGTTTACGGCAATAACGGCAAAAGCGCCGAGGAAGAAGGCAGTATCTTCGCCAGCATGAAGCCGATTCATGATATATTTCCAGACAGCAAATATGTTGGGATAGATACCACGGGATTGTATTGATAAATAGTAATGAATTTAGGAAAGGGGAGGTCTGTGTTATAAGTGCAGACCTTCCTATTTTGTTGAATAGAAAAGGGGTGAGTGATGCCTAGTTTTAGGGATTTGAAGTCGTTGGAGGCTTATTTGAAAAATAAGATTAATGATGCGCTTGTGAATGAATGCGCTGATACTATTAAGCGAACAGAACAGGACAATATAATAAATATGGTTTACGATTCGTTTGAACCAAGTGACTATTATGACCGCCGTGGGATGTATGGCGGTGGACTGAATGACATAGATAATATGGAAGCCACATTAACGGAATCAGGAACTTTAACCGTATCAAATAACACACCATTTAATCCTATTGAGAGGTGGGACGGTGGTTATTATGACAATGCGTTTCCAGATGATTATAGTCTGGCATATGTAGTTGAACATGGAAATAATGGTCTTATACCTAGTCCAGCGAAGCCATTTACAAAAGCTACAGTCGATGAGTTAAATAAAACAAAAGCACATGTCGAAGCTATGAAGCGCGGTCTGAGAAAGCATGGATTGACAGTAAAATAACTATGACGGTATATACCGTCTATTTTTGTGGAGATAATTAATGGCAAATAATATAGATATCGTACTAAATGCTACATTAGATTTAAAAAACATACAGAAATCACTTAATTTATTAAGTAAAAATGCACCTAATATAGATATAGATGCGACACTCAAAGGGAATTTATCTACCGGGCTCGACAAAATAAATAAGCGAACAATGGCAACCGTGACAAGCCTGCATGTTATGCGTGAAGCACTACGGCTTCTCGAATCTGCCGCCAAGAATATGATTGATACAGCGGTAAGCCTTGATAACCAGTTAACAAATTTGAGGATGACCACTGGTGCTAATTATGAAGAAGCCGCCAATCTAGTCCGCAGTTATTCTGATCTGGCGAAAGAGCTGAGTGCGACAACGACGCAAGTTCTTGAAGCTTCAGATCAATGGCTCAGACAAGGACATAGCATTGCAGACACAAATGAACTTATTGCTCAGTCCCTGATACTAAGCAAGGTGGGCAGTATGAGTGCCGCTGAAGCGACTAAATATTTAACCAGTGCCATGAACGGATATGGTGTCGAAGTGGCCAATGTTTCCTCGATTGTCGATGCACTGACGGCTGTAGACTTAAAGGCGGCAACTTCATCTGCTGATCTGGCAGAAGCTATGTCACGGACATCGAAGAATGCCGAGATAGCTGGAGTAGACATGAATAAGCTCATCGGATACATAGCAACAGTGCAAGAGGTTACCCAGCGGTCAGCCTCATCAATCGGAACCAGTTTTAATTCGATGTTCAGTCGCATGGGAAATATCAAGATCGGAAACTTTTTATCCGATGATGGCGAAAATCTCAATGATGCGGAAGCTGTATTAAAGAGCTTTGGTATTATGCTTCGTGACACGGAAGGCGAGTTTCGTAATTTTGGAGAGGTTTTTGATGAAATCGCCTCTAAATGGGAATCCTTCTCCAATGTGGAGAAGCGTTCTATAGCTCAATCGTCAGCTGGAATGAGGAATTACGAGAATTTTCTTGTTCTAATGGATAACTACGGTCAGGCGATTGAACTAGCTGGTGTGGCCGCTGATTCGGCTGGGACAAGCCTGCAACGCTTCGCAGCCTATGAAGATTCCATATCTGCTAGAGTTGCACAATTTACAGCCGCTTATGAAGCATTAAGCTTTAACACTATTGATAGTGGATTCGTTAAAACAATAATAGATGCTGGCATAGCAATTATTACAGTAATTGACAATCTGAATTTATTGCAAATATCTTTACACACTTTAGCCGCCGCTGGTGCTGTTAAAGTATTTTCTTCCTTGGGATCATCTGCAAAGGAATTAATTGGCGAAGTAAAACAGATATCTACCGCTTTTACGATGCTGAATAGCGTAAATAGTGATACCGGTATGATATCAGACCAGTTTGATGATTTGGTAGCTGTCACAAATGGATTGAGTACATCCCAGATGCGGTTAATTGTTACAAATAAGGCTCTAAACACAGAACAGCGAACTCAATTGCTAATGTCTGCTGGACTATCAGAGTCGCAAGCAAAACAGACTTTAGCAACGATGGGATTAACTACTGCAACTGGTGGGGCGGCGGCATCTACCTTTTCACTAAAGGGTGCTTTACAAGCATTGGGTGTCTCTCTTGCGTCCAATCCGCTAGGCTTATTTATTGTCGGTTTAACCGCCGCAGTATCTGTCATTTCAACGGTGATAAATAAGAGTAGTCGGGCGCAGGAAGAATTAAGAAAAAAGGCTGTTGAGCTTGGAGATGCCTTAAAAACACAGGTATCTGCAATTGATGAGCTTCGATCTAAGATAAACGACGAGACTTTAACCCGTGAGGGTCTAATTGATTTAATGGAAGCCCACAATCAGCAATATGCTGATGAATTATCGGCGATTGAGGACTTGAACCAAGCCCGTGAGGAATCTTTGCGGTTGCTTGATGAAGAGTCCAGAGCTAAAGCAGAAGAAACAGTACGATCAACAGGTAGCCAATATGTTGAACAAATGGCTTTCTTAGAAAACGATGAATATAAACCTCTTGAGCGGATGTCCATAATCGGGACACCAGAAGAGGTTCTAGTAGAAATTGGCAAAAGGATTGACGAGTATACAGCTAAAATTGATGGTGAAGGCCTTGAGTGGTATGAAAAAACCACACTAGAAACGTTAGAAAATGCCTATGCAGAAGTCAGCAAAAGTGTTGAAGAGGCGAAAAGTGTTACAGAATCATATGAATTGGCTCAGTCGATATTAAATGGCACATATCAAGAAACGATTGATCTCGCAAATGACTATGCAGAAGGTATATCCGACCTCTCCACCAACACCGAATCCACCATATCCAACCTAGAGTCGCTAGAACAAGCAATACAAGCCTACAAATCAGCCCAGACCGAAGCAGAAAAAGAATTCCGTGCCAGCCAGATGCAAGACATACTCTCCAAAGTAAAGGAGGAAGCACAGTCCCTTAACATAGAGTGGGAAGAAGCACAGAATGCAATCGACCTTGTATCAGACGCACTTGAAGGGGTATCTAGTGAAACATCGCGCGCTGTGGCTGGTATATCCGATGAAATAAAACCTGCACTGGATGCATTGGCAACAACATACAGCAATTTATTCTCAGATGGTATATTCTCCATAGATAACCTCAATACAGATGATTTAGAAAAGGTAAGATCAGCACTCAGCTCAATGTCAGAAATGGGACTGAAAGTAGATTATTCATCCTATGACGATTTTGTCCAGACACTTACCGATTCCACTTCTACTTTAGAAGATGTACAGGGTGCATTCAATGACCTAGCATCGTCTGTAATTGAAAACTTAGGCGGTGTAACCGAAGAGAATTATAATGTCGTTGAAGCTATGCTTGAATCATTAGGTGTAGCCGATGCACAGATGGCGGCATTCAATGCACTGCTGAACAGCACCGAAGCACTGACCAATATGACATACCAAGAAGCACAGGCATTTGTAGCCGAACATGTCAGTGCTAATTATGCAGGAGAAGCACTTGCTTTATTACAGCTTAAGAAACTACTTGTAAACGGTGTGGTCATAAATACAGCGGCTGACATTCAGAACATATATAACCTAGCCAGTGCTGCCGGAATGGGTGTCGAATTATTAGGCAAACTGACAGAAGCTAAAGCACTGTTTGAAAGCGGTTCTGTCGGTGACATCGCACAGGCTCAGGCATTATATACCGAAGCACAGAGGGAAATGTCTGCATGGACACCGGGCGAACTGGATTTCTCACAGATTACAGCTTCTGCATCCAAAGCAGGCGGTGATGCCGGTGACGCTTACCTTGAAGCATTTGAGGATGAATTTAAACAGCTTAAAGAACTGTTTGACGATGGTCTTATAACTGAAAACCAGTATCTTGAACGTTTACGGGTGTTATATCAGCGTTATTTTAAAGACCGTAAGGAATATGTAAGGGAATATGCCAAGTATGAACGTCAATACTTAGACGGAATGAAGTCTATGTATGACAAGGTAATATCCCATGCAACTAGTATTATTGACGACCATATATCAGATTTAAACAAACAGCGTGACGCAACTATATCTTCCTACGAAGAGCAGAAGAAAGCTGCCGAAGATGCAAGACAGGCTGAAATTGATGCTATTGATGCAGAGATTGATGGCTTGCAAAAAATAATTGATGCTAGACAGGCTGAAATAGATGCTATAAAACAGGCACGAGCTGAACGTCAAGCAGATATTGATTTACAAAAGGCTCAAGCCGAAGTTAACCGGATGGAGAATCAGAAGACTGTGCAAGTGTTTGATGATGGTCAAATCCGTTTTGGAGCAAATACCACCGGAATCCGTGATGCCCGTGAAGAACTAGCACAGGCTGAAGAAGAAGTCCGTATAAATAGTATTGAAAAAGAAATATCCGCACTAGAAAAGAACATAGACGCATTAGAAAGACAGAAAGAAGCCATAGAAAATATGGTGGACGCAACCAGCGAGTATTACGACCGGATGATCGAGGAAACAGAAAGTTATTATAATTCCATGATATCTGGCCTTGAAGAATCCAAGTCACGCTGGGAAGAATTGGGCGAACTGACTGAAAATGCTGAGATGCTCACATTGCTTAAAGATCTTGGTTATACTGAGCAAGATATACTCAACATGTCATCTGGTGCGTTTGAGAATTTCAGAACCACATATATGGCTATCCTATCCGATATGTATTCCGGTAATCAGGGTATGTTGGACAGTTTGGGTCAGCTATCCGGTTTAGATATGTCAACGGTTCCGTCATTCTTAAAGGAAACCGAAGAATACTTTAATAAAATAGCCAATATGGATGTAACTGCGCTGACAGGCAATGTTGATACAGTCAATACTAAATTCGGTGAAATGGCTGATGCTGCTGGAAGTGCCGCTTCTGCTATATCGGGCGGTGGAGGCGGATCTAAGTCAGAAGGTTCATCTGAAGGAAACAATGGTGAGGAATCCGGTGCTGGCACGTCACTTAAAGACTCAATCGACCAGTTGTCTACCGAAAGCGTTGAGAAAATCAATCAGGTAGCCAGTGCATTTTCCGGTGAAGAACAGTCTGTTACATCTGCTATACAGGAAGTAATAGGTAAGATCGGAAGCGGTGAGTCTGAAAGCGGTGAAGGCGGCAAAGGCGAAGGTGAAGGGGCTGGTGTAGACACACTGACTGGCGCGTTACAGGCACATGTTGAAGCTGCTCTGGATGAAGAAAGCGGTATACCTGCTGAAAAGACAGCATGGGAAGAACTGAATGAGCCGTTAGCTGAAACAGCTGAATATATAACGACAATAACTACTCTGCTTGAAGATATAAACGGAAAGACCTTTGAAATCACCTTGAATGTCACGGGTGCAAATCCCACACAGCTTTCTTCTATATTTAACGGCTCAGCCAAAGCAGAAGGAACTGCATATTTTAACGGTACAGCTTATGCACAGGGTAATTGGGGTGCAAGGGAATCAGGCAGATCGCTTGTCGGTGAGATTGCTCCTGAAATTGTTGTCCGTAACGGAAGGTTTTTTACTGTCGGCAATAACGGCCCTGAAATGTTTGATATCCAGAAAGGCGATATCGTCTTTAACCATTTACAGACCAAACAGTTATTAAGCAGTGGTAAAACTACCGGACGCGGCAAGGCATATGCAGACGGGAATATTAGTAACAGCAACAGTCATTTAGTTCCGCTTGAAATATATGATCCTGAGAAGTTCCGGTATCTGACTGAGATGTCTGAGAAGCTACGGCACAGTACCGATTATACTGTTGTTGCTATGGACAGGCTGGGCAAGAGCTTGAACGGGGTCAGTGATCGGCTGGTTAGTAATATAAACAATAGTAACCAGTATAATAATAGAAATTTTAACTTTGGTGACATCATTCTGAATGAGGTAAATAATGGGAACGAATTAACCAAACGGCTTAATACCATATTTTTGAATGCACTCGACCAAGAAATATACAGACGATAACAACAGGACGGGGAGATCATACTCCCCATTTATGATGAAAGGACAATTTAATTTATGGAAGCATCTAAATTCGTAAAAACTGTTATTAATAATTTTGATATAACGACTCAGTTTATAGAAGATTATTGCAAAGCTAGTCAAATGATAACATTTATAATACCTATGGGTATAGTTAATGGCAAGATCTTTAAAGATATTCTTGATGGCAATGAGGATAATAGCGAAACCGAATTATTGCCTAAGATTCTGAATTTCACAGTAGACCAGACGAAAAGAATAATTGATGATAAAAATAATCAGGAGACTATTACATTAAAAGACGTAACAGTTTTCAGCAATGGACAAAAATTCACCTTACCCGGTATGGTACTTTTCATCAACCAGATTATCGGAATTTCGATAGGCAATTTTACTGAAAATAAGAATGAGGAGGTATAGAAAATATCATGGCAGATAAATTTAATGCAGAAAAAGAATGTGATGATGCTGTAAAGGTTTTGATAAAGGGGATTATGAGGGCTGTTAGAGCTGGTAATGAGTCGGTGAATTGTGACAGGTCATTTTTATCTGTGATAAAAAAGGTAAATACTACAAATAAAAGGGGGATTAGCAAAACTACTTACACTATACAGGATGAGTTTGGGGCGGATAGGGATGTAAGATGCGTGATCCCCAATTTATCATTGAGTGTGGGACAAAATGTGTGGGTGAAGTTGCCTTGCGGTAATCTGAATAGAATGCATATATATGGGGTTAATTAGGAAAATTAAATACTTCCATTTTTACATCTTCTGGCGAAGTTAATTACTATTTCATTCTTTAAGTTTTTTATTTCATTTAGAATTGAATCATCAATTATAGGAGATTTTAATAATTCATAAGCTTCTTTTGCTTTGTTGCTGAAAATGTCAATAAACAAACAATAATCTATAAGATTAACAAAATTATCGTTACAATATAGATTTAAAAAATTGACCTTACTAAAGTAGTACGTATAGTGATTTAATAATTTTGAACATAATCTGGCAGCATTTTCAGGAGTATTATTGCTTTTAAATTTATTTATCCATATAGGTATTTGGTGATGATAGTCGGACGTTAGCTTTCTCATGTAATCATCAAGCCTGGTGACTTTTTCTTCTATAAATATTTCATCATAAAGATAAACCTTTTTTATTTCGCTATTGCTTGTGAATTTCATTGCTTTTTTCATCCCTATACTTGTAGCATGGAATTCAGTGTATAAGGATATGTCTGATAAATTGAAGGATGTTTTATAAGTATTATAATCCCATAAATGTGTAAATTCATGAAAATAATGTGACTGTACGCCCACTCCTAACATTGGTAAATTTAAAAGTTCAGTTTTGAATCTTGGTTTTTGATTTGCTGAATCGGTAATCATAACATAAGACGGCGAAATATTATATCTATCTGATTGAAAAACGTTAATGAATTCAATTTCGGGCAAGACTAAATCCGGGTAATTTATAAATATTTTGAATTCTTCAAACAGATTTTTTATTACACCAATCAATTTTTGCTTAAATAAAAACTGCATTTTGTCTTTATTTTTTTTCATCGGAATCCTCATATCCAAAGAAAGGGGTTAATATGTATCTACAAAATAAATATGAAAAAGATTTCATTATTGAATTATCCAAAATACAGAACAAAGAATATTATTATTCCCAACATAGCTTGTCCACTAGGAGGAAACGCAAAATTAAACTATTTCTATATTATATGTGTATGTATAATCCATTGTTCTATAAATTATTGTTCAATAAATATAGCATATAATTAATATTAATGTCAAATCTAAAGTAAAAATTGTAAATGAACTATGGTTACTATAAATTTGATTTTGAATAATACTTATTGTAAAAGGAGTTAATAATATATGTCCATTTCTCAAGCTATCCCATTCTGGGAAAAATATACCTTATCAATTCAAGAAGCATCTGAATATTTCAGAATCGGCGAAAAGAAATTGAGGATTTTAACAGACGATAACCCTGATGCAGACTACATACTTTGGAACGGAAACCGAGCGCAGATTAAAAGAAAGAAATTCGAGCAATACATAGATGAGAAATTAAGTGTAATTTAGATGAAAATTATAGATTCGGAGCCAAGCTTATGGTATAGTAATCCTATTAATGTTATAGCTTGGCTCTTCTCATGTTTGTTGCTAAAGGCACAAATTTTGAAAGGAGAGATTTAAAATGTCCGATAGGAGAGATAATAAAAACCGTAAGTTATGGACAGGAGAAAGCCAAGATCAAAATGGAAGATATGTTTATAAGTATACCGATGTATTTGGAAATCGCAAGGCTTTATATAGCTGGAGACTTACCGAATCTGACCCGACACCCAAAGATAAGCGAAAAGAGCAATCATTAAGAGAAAAGGAAAAGCAATTACAAAAGGATTTGCTTATCGGCTTATTGCCAGATGGTGGACAATTAACTGTCCTTGAACTGGTTAAGAGGTATGTCGCTCAGAAACGAGGAGTCAGGCATAATACCGAAGCTAACTACAAGTTTGTTATCAATATTATCTCAAATGAAAAGTTCGGTATGCAGAGAATTGATAAGGTTAAGATTTCCGATGCAAAAGCGTGGCTTATTAAGCTCCAAGACGATGGCAGAGGCTACAGTACTATTCATACTGTAAGAGGTGTAGTCCGACCAGCGTTCCAGATGGCATTAAATGATGATCTGATCCGCAAGAATCCGTTTGAATTCCAACTAAATACTGTAGTAGTCAATGACAGCGTTACAAGAGAAGCGTTGACTAGAAAGCAGGAACGGGAGTTTTTGGAATTCGTAAAGAATGATAAGCATTTTTCCAGATACTATGAAGGGATATTTATTCTGTTCAAAACAGGACTCCGTATTTCTGAGTTTGTAGGATTGACTATATCAGACATTGACTTCACGGATAAAAAAATCATCGTAGATCACCAGCTTCAGCGCAAGCGGAACATGGAATATGACATTGAGGATACCAAAACATCCAGCGGAACTAGAAATGTGCCAATGAGTGATGAAGTATGTGAGTGTTTTAAACGTATTATTGCCAATAGAAAGAAGCCCAAAATCGAACCAATGGTTGAAGGGAGAATTAATTTTCTCTATCTGGACAAGAACGATATGCCGATGGTAGCCCTGCATTGGGAAAAGTATTTCCAGCATATCTGTGAGAAATACAATAAGATATATAGGGTACAGATGCCAAAAGTAACCCCACATGTATGCCGACACACGTTCTGTTCCAACATGGCAAAGTCTGGTATGAATCCGAAAACTCTACAGTACATCATGGGTCATTCGGAGATCGGTGTTACTTTGAACACTTACACACACGTAGGATTTGAGGACGCACAGAAGGAACTAAGCAAGGTATGTAGTAAGATGGCATGAATTTAATGTTAGTCTGCCATTTGTCATACGGTGTGTCATACGGATTTTGAATTTATGACAAATTTTATGACACTTGACGGCAAAGATATACCAACTTATACCAACTAACGACCACAAAATCCACTCCCCCTCTGCCGCCACAATGCCGCAGAACCGCATAAATACAGTAAAATCAAGGAGAAACCCAACATGATTAACATCCTGTTCGTCTGCCACGGCAACATCTGCCGTTCCCCCATGGCCGAGTTTGTCATGAAAGACATGGTCAAAACCCTCGGCCGTTCTGCCGATTTCCACATTGCTTCGGCCGCAACCAGTACCGAGGAAATAGGAAGCCTTGTTCACCGCGGAACGCGCGAGCGGCTGGCCAGGGAAGGTATTTCCGTGGCCGGTAAAACAGCCGTCCAAATGAAGCGCTCCGACTATGACCGGTATGATTATCTGATCGGCATGGATCACCGCAATATCATCAATATGCAGCGGATTTCCGGCGGAGACCCGCAAGGAAAAATCAGCCGCCTGCTCGACTTCACTGATGCTCCGCGGGATATTGCCGATCCTTGGTACACGGGTGATTTTGACCGGACATACAATGATGTTTATGAAGGCTTAAAAGCGCTTTTAGCAAAATTGAGCGGAGACGGTTATAAGATGACAGTCAACTGAGTGAATGAAATCCCGTCATATGTAAATAATATGAAGACAGGGCTTCCCTCTCAGTAAGAGCTTGAGGATGTGAGGCTCAAAAAGGAGGATTCATGATTGGTATTTTGATTGCTGTTTTGTCCGGAACACTTATGAGCATTCAGGGCGTGTTTAACACCCAGGTGACTAAATCTTCCAGCATATGGGTAGCCAGTGCATTTGTTCAGTTTACGGCATTGCTTGTTTGTCTGGGCGCATGGCTGATCACAGATCGCTCATCATTTGGCGCCCTGTTTAAGGTAGAACCGAAATATATGCTTTTGGGGGGAGCCATCGGCGCCTTCATCACCTATACTGTTATCCGTAGCATGGAGATGCTGGGTCCTGCCCGGGCGGTCATGTTTATCGTCGTGGCACAGATCCTGATTGCCTATGTGATTGAGGTGTTCGGATGGTTCGGAGTGGAAAAACAGCCGCTTGAATGGCGTAAAGCGATTGGCATGGCAGTTACGGCCATAGGCATCTGTATTTTTAAATGGAAGTAATCTCGAAATAGTTATGTAAAAATTAATTAATAACTTTGGAATTTATTCTTTCTAAGTCTTGTAAATATTATCAATTTATTTTAGAATGTAAGAGCGGTATCGGGGATTTCCTTTTTGCATCGGCGGAAAGGAAAATATGAATAAAAAAATCTACAGATTTACACTGTTACTATTAGTTTTATCTTTTACTATCAGCGGGTGTGAAAAAAAAGAAGAATTATTGCAGCCGGCCGTAACTCCGGTTGATGTGGCTCCAGATCCAGCAGATAAGGTTTCTCCGGTTACAGTTGAGGACAGTGTTTATCAGCAAAACACAATAAAAGAAAATGCGGTAAATGAAGCATCAGCTAAAGAAAACACAAACGAAAAAGATAGCTCGGAAGATTTTTATTTCATACATATATACGGCGCTGTGTTAAGGCCGGGAGTATACGAAGTGCCGGCGGGAAGCAGGATATTTGAGGTCGTGGAAGCGGCTTCCGGCTTTTCGGAAGATGCCGCGACAGACGCGGTCAACTTGGCACTGCCGGCGGAAGACGGTAGCAAGATCATGATCCCGACATGGGAAGAAGCCAACCAAGCCGAAGCAGCATGGCTAAATGCCGTTTCGCCGGATATGTCTACCGGGTCGGATAACAGTCTCTGGGTAAGCGGACCGGACAGAGGCGGTTATCCGGAAGCGGGGAGTCTACCGGAGGAGCAGGACTATCTGGTTAATATTAACACCGCCACGCTGGACTTGCTATGTACGTTACCGGGGATCGGCAAGGTCAAAGCGGAAAGCATCATTGCTTACCGGGAGGAGCAGGGCGGTTTTCGGCATGTGGAGGATATCATGAAGGTAGATGGGATAAAGGAAGGTCTGTTCAATCAGATCAGTGAACGGATCACGGTCTGACCGTAGCGTGGCATACGGCCTGATAACCCGGCACAAGAGGAGGAGTAATGGCAAATCGTGTTTTGGTAGTGGATGACGAAAAACTCATCGTAAAGGGGATCCGCTTCAGCTTGGAGCAGGACGGAATGTCGGTGGACTGCGCCTATGATGGGGAAGAAGCGCTTAAAATGGCACGGGAAAACAAATACGATATTATTTTGCTGGATGTCATGCTACCCAAATTAACCGGCCTTGAAGTATGTCAGCAGATCAGGGAGTTTTCCAGCATCCCGATTGTTATGTTAACTGCCAAAGGCGAAGACATGGATAAAATATTAGGACTGGATTACGGTGCCGATGACTATATAACCAAGCCATTTAATATTCTGGAAGTCAAAGCCAGGCTGAAAGCCATCATGCGCCGGACGGCTCCCAAGGGCAAGGATAAGGAGGTCGATCCGATCGTGGAAAGCGGCGACGTAAAGCTGGACTGTGAAAGCCGGCGGACCTATATCAAAGGAAAAGAGATCAATCTGACCGCCAAGGAATTTGAAGTGCTGGAACTTCTGGTACTGAACCCCAATAAAGTTTATGGCCGGAACAGTCTGCTGAAGCTGATCTGGGGCACGGACTATCCCGGTGACGTCCGGACGGTAGACGTCCACATCCGGAGGCTACGTGAGAAGATTGAGGAGAATCCCAGCGAGCCGCGTTATGTCCACACCAAATGGGGAGTGGGGTATTATTTTGCTTAGGATGCAATGGTTTACGGGGAGCTGACATGAAAGAAATCATCAAAAATATTTTCTTTCGCTTTACCAGATTACGGAGCCTGCGGGCACGTCTGTTTGTCATAATCTTTCTGGTGGGCTTTGTTCCCGGTGTCATCATGCGTTATGCGATCCTTGAAAGCTATGAGAACCGTGCTGTCGATTTGCGCAGTTCCGACGTCCAGAATCAGTTGAAAATAATTGCCAACCATCTGATTGCTTCCAATTACTTAAAAGATAATTCTTCAGCGGTGATTAATGCCGAACTGGAACAGCTTTCCAATCTGTATGACGGAAGGGTGCTGATCATTAACAGTGCGCTGCAGGTCGTCAAGGACACCTATACCGTCGGCGAGGGGAGGATCATTATATCCGAAGAGGTCATCAAATGCCTAAAAGGGACCAGTGTGGCTAATTATGACAGTGTCAACCGTTATATTGAGATGACCACCCCAATCGTGGAGATCGTCAGTGCCAACAACGCCAAGCCGGAGCTGCCGGAGGGGACGCAGATTATGCACGGTGTTATGTTAACCAGCGTTTCTACCGAATCCATCAGTGCCACTATGGAAATACTGAGCCAGCAATCATTTATTGTGGAAGTCCTGCTGCTGTTCTTTTTATTCGCCCTTGCTTTGATCTCGGCCAATCTTCTGGTCATACCGTTTGGAAGGGTGACCAAGGCGATCAGCCAGGTAAAAGAAGGATTTACCGACGAACCGATTACCGTAACCGATTATCTGGAGACGGAACATATATTGGATGCTTTTAACCAGCTGCTTTATCGGATGAAGGTACTGGACGACTCCCGCAATGATTTTGTCTCCAATGTATCCCACGAGTTGAAAACACCGATCACGTCAATAAAAGTACTGGCGGAATCCCTGCTAAACCAGAACGATGCCCCGGCGGAACTCTACCGGGAGTTCATGGTAGATATCGCAGCAGAAATAGAGCGGGAGGACAAGATCATTAACGATCTGCTTTCGCTGGTAAAAATGGATAAGACAGCGGCTAGGATGGACATCACCGTGGTGGATATCAATGCCCTGACGGAAATCATCTTAAAAAGGCTCCGCCCGATCGCCCGGAAACGGGATGTGGAACTGGTACTGGAAAGCAAACGTGAGGTCTTGGCAGAAGTCGATGAAGTAAAGTTATCCCTGATTCTTTCAAACCTGATCGAAAACGCCATTAAATACAATAAAGAGCAAGGAACCGTCACCGTCATCGTCAATGCCGACTATCAGTTTTTTACCATTGAAGTAAGTGATCTGGGAACCGGGATTCCGGAGGAGGCCCTAGAGCAGATATATGAGCGGTTTTACAGAGTGGACAAATCCCATTCCCGGGAGATAGGCGGTACCGGACTAGGCCTTTCCATTGCCAAAAATGCCGTGCTGCTGCATAAAGGAACTATCAAAGCAATCAGTGTGGAAGGAGAGGGAACCACCTTTACGGTAAGGATTCCGCTTAATTATAGAGCAAAATGAAGAATAAAAGCAAAAACGCCGAATTTAAAAATATTAATTCAGAGAAAAATAAGTTTTACCTAAGATTTATCCGCACCGCCATATTAGGCGTCCTTGCACTTCTGCCGGCGTTTTTACTAGCTTCGTGCGGTCAGGAAGAAGAGGTGTTCGCCAATGTGTTTCAGGTATATTATGTAAACAACGAAGAAACCGGACTAGTCACCAGGGAATATCAGACAAACAGTACTGATATGGATGAACTGGCAGCGGAGCTGCTGGCCGCCTTAGGCATGGTTTCGGAAAAACTGGAATATAAATCGCCGCTGGCGGGAGGTTTTGAACTTCTGGATTATAGTATCTCCGAAGGGCGCATCGTCTTGAACTTTGATACTTTTTACAGTGATCAGACGGTTATTACCGAAATACTGGTAAGAGCGGCCTTGGTCAGGACGTTAACGCAAGTCGACGGAATTGATTATGTTTCGATCCTGATCCAATCCGAGCCACTGCTTGACAGCATGGGCAATCTGGTGGGGGTGATGGCGGCGGATATGTTTATCAACAGTGCCGGCGATGAGATATATGATTATGAAAAAACTTCGTTGCGCCTATATTTCAGCGATGAAAGCGGGAAAAACCTAGTAGTGGCCACCAGAAGCAACGTGGTTTATAACAGCAATGTCGCTATTGAAAAAGTGGTGGTGGAAAATCTTATTGCCGGGCCGGTTATGGGGGAAAATGTACATCCTGTAATCAACCCGGCAACAAGGATAATCAGCATTACAGTGGTTGACGGGATATGTTATGTAAACTTTGATTCCGGATTTCTGGGGCAGCTGGATAATGTAAGTGCAGACGTGACTATCTATGCCATTACCAATTCTTTGGTTGAACTGCCGAATATTAATAAAGTGTCCATTTCAGTAAATGGGGGGATCAATGAGATATTTAGAGAGAATGTGAGCCTTTCGACCATTTTTGAGAGAAATCTGGACCTTGTGACGGTGTAGCGGGTCACTATTCTTAAATAGTTGTTTGTTATAAAAATGTTGCTATGAACCTTCGGCTCGCTTCAGAGCAAATCATCAAAGGGAGATTATAAGATATCAGTGTATTTAATTGTAAAAGACCATTGTGCTTAGTGGTTTTAATATTTGTATTATTTGGAATTATCTGTGTGCGCTATGTGGGCGTGCCGCCGGTGGACTTTACGCCGTGGGAAGGCAATTGGATTACAGTTACCGGTAAAGTGGTCGGAAAGGAAGTAAGAAGCACGGCACGGGGCGAAGGGCTATTAGTGACGGTAAAGCCGGATGCAGCCGTAGAGGGCTTGCCGCCAGACAGCAGGGGAAAAGTTCTGTGTTATCTTGAAAGCAGCATCGGGCCGCTCTTGGGCAGCAGAGTACAAGTCCGCGGCAAACTCTCAACCTTTGAAAAAGCCACGAATCCAGGCCAGTTCTCGCAGTTACACTATTATCGGATCCTTAAAACCGATTTCCGTCTCTTTGAGGCCAAGTTACTGGCAGCAGGCCATAATTACAGCCGATATCGTGAGAGTTTATATCAGATCCGGAGTGTTTTGGGGCGGACACTTGACAAGTATTTTAAAGAGGACAAGGCTTCCATCCTGCGGACAATGCTTCTAGGTGAATCAGGACAGACCGACAGCAAGATTAAGGAACTCTATCAGCGTAGCGGGATTGTACATATTCTGGCCATATCGGGACTGCATATTTCGTTGCTGGGCATGAGCCTGTACCGACTGCTGCGGCGGATAGCGGTTCCCATATTAATAGCTTCGCTAATGACAGTTGCGGTGATGGTAAGTTATGGCGAGATGACGGATATGAGTATTTCATCGTTGCGGGCCATAGTCATGTTCGGGATGAGGATGGCGGCGCAATTAGCGGGGCGGACCTATGATATTCTTACGGCATCGGCGGTTGCGGCAGCGCTTATCTTGCTCGAGCAGCCTTTATATCTTAACCACAGCGGTTTTCTTTTTTCATTTCTGGCGGTTCTGGCAATCAGCCTGTTTATCCCTTCCATGAATTACGCTCTGTTTAACAAAGCATCGCCAGTGGCTAATACATTTCTTTCCAGCTTCTGCATCTCGGCATTTACCTTGCCGGTATCTCTCTATTATTATTATCAATTTCCGCTTTACTCACCCTTATTAAATCTCATTGTCATCCCGCTGATGGGAGTGCTGATGATAACCGGCATATTGACTATGTCAGTCGGACAAATCCTTGTTCCGTTCGGGATGATAACATCTGTTATTTCTACTCTGATTCTGGAACTGTATGAAAAGATCTGTTTGCTATGTGACAGCCTGCCCGGACATAATCTCATCCTAGGACAGCCACGGATATGGCAGATTGCCACCTATGCAGGAATCCTGGCTTTTCTGATTATGTTTCATGAAAAACTGCGGGCCGGTATTCGCTATCTGATCCTCATCGGCGGGATATTGACCCTGGTCATGCGGAACCCTTCCGGCTTGACGATTACTTTTCTTGACGTAGGCCAGGGTGATTGTATCCATATCCGCAGCCCGGGCGGCCGCCACTATCTGATTGATGCCGGCAGTTCCGACAGTCAGGATGTCGGCCGGTACCGGATCTTGCCCTATCTGAAGTCACAAGGCGTAAAGCGGCTGGACGCGCTTTTCATCACGCATCCGGACGCTGATCATCACAGTGCCTTTACGGAGCTGACAGAACGGATGCGCACCGATGGTATCCCTATTGACGCCTTGATCCTGCCAGATATTAACGATAATAGTAAAAATGAAGAATACCGCAGGCTGGAAAGCATAGCAGCGGATGCCGGAATTGCCCGGCACTACATAAGCAGCGGCCAGAGCGTCTCGGACCCGGGGATGACATTGTGGTGTCTCCATCCGGAAGGCGGTGCGGTCTGGTCAGACAGCAATGCATATTCTACGGTATTGCTGCTTAAATACGGAGATTTTTCACTGATGCTGACAGGTGATGTGGAAGGGAGCGGGGAAGAAGCATTGAGCCGGTACATAGCTGGCACGGCAAGTGACAGCCGGGCTGTTGTCGGCAATCTTACGTTGCTGAAGGTCGCCCATCACGGCTCCCGCAACGCTACGGGCAGGCAATTTCTGCGGCTGACCAACCCCGCTTTAGCGGTTATCTCGGCCGGTTCCGGCAATCCTTATGGACACCCGCACGAAGAACTTGTGGAGAGGCTGGAAAACAGTGGGGTAAAGGTTTACATAACTTATGAGAGCGGGGCGGTCACGGTCTGGACAGACGGTAAAAAAATCTATTTAACGCAATATTTTACGAAAGAGGCTCAGGAATAGGCCGTATTACTCGTTGAGATCTGGCACAGTGGCGCGATGCCTTACAGGTCTATTTCAGGAAAATAGCCATATACATAGTACTATATTACGGGAAAAAATTCTGAATAAGAAGGGAGAACATCAATGACAGATAAGGTAATTGAAAACAATCAGGTGATCATCATGGGAGAAATCATCGGAGACTTTGAATTCAGCCATGAGATTTTTGGCGAGGGCTTCTATATGGTGGACGTACGTGTGGAACGCCTCAGTGATTCAAGCGATATCATTCCATTGATGGTATCGGAACGTCTCATCAACGTGGAGGAGGACTTTAAGGGACAGAATATCATGGTAACGGGTCAGTTCCGTTCCTACAACCGCCACGAGGAAAGGAAGAACAAGCTGGTTCTATCCGTATTTGCTAGGGAAATCGAGTTTGTGGATGCCATTGAGGAGAATACCCAGACCAATCAGATTTATCTGGATGGCTATATCTGCAAGGAGCCGATTTACCGGAAGACACCACTGGGAAGAGAAATTGCCGACCTTTTGCTTGCCGTTAACCGGCCGTATGGCAAATCGGATTACATACCCTGCATCTGCTGGGGAAGAAATGCCCGTTATGCCAGCGGGTTTGTCGTCGGGGAAAGGTGTGCCATCTGGGGGCGGATCCAGAGCCGGGAATATATGAAAAAAATATCCGAAGACCAAGTCAGCAAGCGGGTTGCTTATGAGGTATCAGTCAGCAAGCTGGAACTGATGGAAGAATAAAGTAGCCACATATGCTTATAAAAAGCACCCACCTTGGTGGGTGCTTTTTATCGACTTACCCATGCAGCCAGTCGTAATATTTTTACTGCCTTAGTTGCAATATATTTTAAATAATCTACAATAATACTATTCATAATTACTTCTAATCATTAACTAATAGCTGCATTAGATGCTTAATATTGAATGAAAAAAGTCGAAATAAATATTAGTACTTTACAAATGTAATAACATAATATATAATAAAAAAAGATAAAAAC
>QMCD01000493.1_pt1 | contig 32931 bp, 23 predicted proteins | sample 1821841 | NCBI WGS metagenome assembly QMCD01 (sample SAMN01991225, study PRJNA193472) | Termite gut metagenome, whole genome shotgun sequencing project. | isolation source: worker | host: Macrotermes natalensis
ATGCTGCAACCGGAAAACGCGGCCATTGAGGGCGGACTCATGCACAACGGAATTGCCATCGCATGGATTCTCATTGCCCTGTTTGTCGGCATGAAAGGTGCCCGATTGGTCGGGGCCATTGCTTCGGTCACACCCATTCTGCCCGTCATCGCACTGGGTTGGCTGCTGATGAACACCATCGGCGGCGTTGGTTCCTTTGACCCGGCCGTCACGATGAAAGCGGAAGCCGCCAAAGCCGGCGCGGCGACGGCCAGCGGTATTACGCTTTACGGCAACGGTCTGCTCGGAATTTTTTCGCTCATCTGTGCCTATACCATCGGCTTTTTCGCCACGGCGGGAGCGGCGGGCGTCGATTTCGGAACAGCCAATAAAGACGGTAGCTCGATTCATAAGGCCGGTCTGGTCGGTATCGTGCTGGCCACCTGCTTCACCGGTATTGCGGCTCTGCTCATTGTGGCGGGTGCTCAGAGCAAATTGCCAGAAGCAATGCAAACGACCTATTTTGTACCCGGTTTGTTTGAAGCGATTTTGGGTAGCAAGCAAAACGCAAACATTTGCATGGGAATGCTTGTCATTGCATCGTTCCCGTCGGCCTGCTTCCCGGCTCTTGTCGCCGCCTCCGCTTTCAAGACGACGTTCCCGAAAACCAGTCCGATGATTACTTGCGGAATCGGCATCGTGGCCGCCATCATCCTCTGCGTCACTGGTTTGGCGGGCAGCGCGGAAATCGTGTTCGGCATCATCGGTGCCTCGTTCGGCCCGATTGTCGGTGCGATGGTGGCCGACTATCTGCTGGCCGGTTGCAAGTGGTCCGGTCCGCGCGCCGGTTTCAACATTCCCGGCTGGGTGGCATGGTTCTTCGGATTCATCGTCGGGGCCGCCCCGATGGTTGCCGGCATTGCAAAATATCAATTGCCTTACGAGATTCCGTGTCCGCCACTCTCGGCCTTCGTCGTGGGCTTCGTGCTCTACGTGCTGACCTGCTTCATGCGATCCAGAGTAATCGATATGCCGCAACGTATCGATCTTGACGTTCCCGCTACGTAAGCGTAATTTCTGTTGTTCTTAACAAAAACCGAAAAGCCCAAAAAGTTTTTCGGTTTTTCTCTTGACAGTCCATACTACTCTGTAGTATCATGCGGCAAATCAATACTACTCTGTAGTAAAACATGGGGAAACTGATATGAAGAAGTCAAAAACCACAAAACTCGCGCCGGGCGAGCTTGAAATTTTAGAAATGCTCTGGGCCGAAGGGCATGTCAATCTGGCGAAAACGCGCGAATGGTTTGCCTCGCGTGGTCGCCATCTGGCCCAAACCACGCTGCATACCCGGCTAAACCGGCTGGTCGACAAGGGGCTAGTGCGGCGTATCGCGGAAAATCCCGCCGTTTACGAGGCCGCCGTGTCACGACAAAGCGTGTCAGGCCGGTACTTTGAACTGTTTGAAGAATTTTGCGGCCAAAATCTTGTCCCATTCATGGCCTGCCTCGCCGAAAAACGCGATTTCTCGGAAGAAGAAATTGCGTTTTTGGAGAAAATTGTGATGGAAAGGAAGCGGTAACACTTTCCGTCACCCGCATCGGCGGGGGCGACTAAATCCCCCGCTCCCGGAGGGAGAGGGGGATGCCAAGTGACTCCTCAAAAAGTTCCCTTTTCCAACGGACAAAACCTCAATATCACCATGCAAACCATCCTCGCTTCACTCCTCACAGCCGGCGCATTCCTTGCCGCCACCGGTTTGGCCGCTTGGCTGTTGCTGCGTTTTTGCTACTTGCGCGATTCCCGCCTTTTGCAAGTCATCTGGGCACTCGTGCTACTGCAAGGCGTGGTCGTTTGGCGGCTGCCCGTCGAATTGCCGCTGCTGGAGCCGCAAATTTCGGTAAGCCGGACCCTGCAAAATACCACGCCGGAAGAAACGTTCATTCCCGTGCCGCGTGTTGAATTAACGGAAGCACGAATTGAAACGATTGCGCCGCTTGTTCAAAAAGCGGAAAAGCCATTTGTTTGGACAACAAATCACACCGTGATGCTGCTGATGGCCATTTGGCTCGGCGGGTTTGTGATTCTGTTTTGGATACATATCTACTCATGGTTGAGCATCGTTCGCCGTCAATGCGCCGTGCACCTTTCCGGCCATTATTACGAACATTATCAATCCGAATGGCAAGGCGTTTTGCGAGAAGAAAACGTCCGTGCCGATCAACTGCGTTTGATCGTCGCCGATTCCACCGGGCCGGGCCTGTTCAAAACTTGGAGCGGATACTCCGTCATCGTGCCAGAAAAACTTTGGCAAGAGGCCTCGCCGGACGCCCGGCGGGGGATTTTACGGCATGAAATTTCGCATTACCGACACGGCGATGTGATGAAGGCATTTTTGCTACGTTTCATTGTCATGCTGCACTGGTTCAACCCGGTGGCGTGGCTGGCCTTGCGATGTTATGAGAATGCGGTGGAAGAGCGTTGCGACCAAGAGGCGTTTGGCCGGTATCCGCAGGGCAGTGCGCATTTCGCGGAGGCCATGCTGGCTTTTCGGGACACCGTGCCGGTCACCGCTGTCTGGCGTCACGCTTTTTTCAGTTCCAACATCATGTCGCGGGCAAAACGACTGATGGAAAACAACAATCACCCAAAAGGAGACTCCCTGATGAAAAAGTGTTTCATTTTATCGGTGACGGCATTGCTGTTTGCACTGGGTTTGTTTCAATTTGAATTGACGGCACAGAATGCTGAAACGAAAATCACATCTGCCCCGCAGGTGAATATGGAAACAGAGGCAAAACCCGACTACAGTTTCCTAGACAAAAAAGTCACCATGCGCGGAAAAGTGGTGCTTCCCGACGGCAGATCGGGTAAAGGGTTTATGATCAGGTACTCTGCACAGTCGAAAATTCGTGAGAGCACGGGTTGGTCAGGCAATAATTTTGTCGCAGAGGACGGTACGTTTTCATTGACCCATATTCCCGCCCAGTCGCATGGAATCATCAGCATTTTGGACCCGGAACATAAACTGGCCGCCCCGCACCAGACCTTTTCCGTGGACGACAAGGATTTAGAGGAAGAGATTGTTTTCACGTTCAAGCCGGGCATCAAAATTTCCGGCACGGTCCGTGACAAGGCAACGGGCAAAGCCATTTCGAATGTCGAAATGACGCTGCAACTTCGTCCAAAAGGCAATAATAGACATCTTACCCCGTTCGACCAATTTACGGATAAAAATGGCCGGTTTGAATGGATGGTCTCCGGGCAGGAAAACACCATCGTCACGGTAGGGAAAGAATACGGCGTGGGTATTTTAGATCAATTGAAGCACACGGATTTGCCGGAAAGTCTGCTTCAAGATTTTCGCCGACGCGCTGACAAAATCAAAGACATTGCCCGATTGGTGGAATTTGATACAGCAACAAAAGACGTGGTGCTTGATTTCAGTATTCCCGCCCCGTTTGTCGGCAAAGTGCTAAATGTTCACGGTTTTCCGGCCCAAAACGTTCTTGTTCATCTCGCTCCGTATGGTGAACATCAGCTTGGATCAATGAATAGTCATCCTCAAACCGATGAAGCGGGAACGTTCCGCAGCACCATCACGCCGGAGAATGTTTACGTCCGAATTTATGGTCGGAACGACGATTATTATTTCCGTTTCTTCGACAAGGAACTTCTCGAAGACAAAGAGCATGTTTTCCAGTTGCAGCCGACTTGCGTGGTCAAAGGCCGATTGATGGATGCACAGGGAAAACCTTTGGCGGATCAGAAACTTTTTTGTTTCGCTTCCAAGCCCAACCGGCCTGAAACGGAGGTGTTTACATTCCAACAAGTGAAAACGGACAAGGACGGCCACTTTGCTCTCCAGCGCAATGTCGCCGCCAATATTCGCTACGTTTTGTACACCTCGCCGTCGGGCAATTGGCAGATTGATAAAGAGCAAGTTTGCGAATTCATGCTCGAAAAGCCCGGCGAGACGCTTGATTTGGGCGACGTTGTGGTCAAAAAGGATGAATCCCTTGTCGAGAAACTCGTCGCCGTCGCCAAGCCCAGACACAACGAAGTGATCGTAACTGGCCAGGTTTTCATGCCCGATGGTTCGCCGGCGAAAAAGGCGAGCGTGACCTTCCAAACGCGCGCGGTGAATAACAGTGCCTCGCACGGACACCACACCACGACCGACGAAAACGGCAAATACTATGCACCGCTCATGGGGCCGGAGCAGGAAATTGTGGCGGCTCAGGCTTACGTGAGCCGTTTCCTGGAAGGCGTTACGCCATCCGACAAGGCTCGGTATGAAGGCAAGGAAATTTTCGAGCCGCTCGTTTCGGAAGTCGTGGCCACTTTCTGTCCGAAAAATGAGGCGACCACGCTGGATTTCCAACTCAAAGAAGCCTATCCGCTGACGGGAACGGTTCATTATGCGGATGGCACGCCTACCCAAAATGCCCTTGTTTCCATTCATGCGAGAAACGTCAAGTTTGGCCATGATGAACGTTTTGAAGAATTCGCCGACACCGAAGCCATGTTTGGTCGTGGCATTGCCGGTGACACGGAGGGAAATTTCAAAATTTTCCTCGCGCCGGGCGTGTATGACGTTTTCCTCATGGATGGCATGGTCGGCAAATCGCAAGTCATAACAATCGAGCCTGAAAAAGAAGTACCGCCACTGGAATTGACGGCGAAGAACCGTCATTTTATCCAGCCACTTCGTATGGATGGTTCGTCGCTTTTCAAAGGCAATACGTTTGACATGGAACCGTATCGAGCTATCCATGCAGTGACATGGAAATTTAATCGTGACGAAAATGGCAAAATTATTTCGGGCGGCGTGGGGAGCGGCGGCAGGGCCAATGACGATGGTAATCTGGAGATGAATCTGAATGAAACGAACCAGTATCTGTTCCTCATGAGCGACGACTTCCGGGAAGGTTTTGCGGGCGAACTGCCGGGTGACTTGGAAAACTTGGCCGTTTATCCGGTGCAACTAGGCCCGCCCGCCACAGCCATACTCGTGCTCGTCGATGAAAACAAAAAGCCGCTGGCCGATTGTGACGTTCGTTACTACGTTTCCGTGCAGCGTCTCAGACACGGCTCCGGCGGCCTTGGCGGGAAGACGTTGCGTTCGGACGAGAACGGCGTGATTCGCGTTCCCGTCCCGGCTTTGGGTAAGCTGAAGGAGGTTTTTAGTTACAAGCTGACTTTGACCGGCGTTAAGGTCGGCGCAAAATTTTCCGCAGAAATGGATTTTGCCCCGGAAAAAAGCGAGGAAACGCTTACCGTGTTGGTCGTCCAAGCTGACACGCAGCCGTAAATTCAACGGACACGGCTCCATGGGCGCGTTCGTCCAGCGTCAACAGCCCGCGAAACACGCCGCCGCTCAATTGAAATCGGCCTGACCCAAGAGCGAGATAGGTTCCCTGATCCACGCGGCGCACTTGGCCGCGATGATCGCTGATCGGTCCTTCATAATCAAGGTAGGCGATGCGGTGGTCAGGCAGTTGCGTGCCCGCGCAAATAAAGGAAATGTTTTGTGCCGGCATTTGTTGCGGCGGCAAAGACCATGTCGTCAGCCGCGGATTTTCCAACGTCCCGGTTTCCAGCATGAGGTCCCAATGATCGCCCCTAGGGCTTTCGTGCAGTAAGATGACAAAGCGGTTTGACATGGAAAACTCCGTTGCTGACATTCATATTGCCCACAATGCGAATTGCGTGTACAATGGACACGGAATGCGCAGAACCTGCTGGGCTTCAGTGAGCATATTGAATAGGATACCCCATAATGACCAAACTGACTGAAAAGCTGGAGATCGTCTACATTGTCCCTTCGCGCTATGATGATGACGGCTATGTACAGCGTTGGATCAAAGGCGTGGTGCCGTCCAACTCGCTGGCCGTACTGAAAAGTTTGGCCAATGATATGATCGATTCCAAGCGGTTGCAAGCCACCTTTCCAGAGCTTGAAGTGACGCTGGAATCTTACGACGACAATGTCCAAAAAGTTCCATTCCAAAAAATTGCCGCCAGAAATCGCAGGCCGGACACCAAAGTCGTCGTCGGCATTGTCGGCGTGCAGTCGAATCAGTTTCCTCGCGCCACGGACTTGGCATTGCGTTTTCGTGAACTCGGCGTGGATGTCTTGATCGGTGGTTTTCATGTCACCGGAATGCTGGCCCTGTTCGAGGAACTGTCGCCGGAACTGCAAAAGCTCGTCGATCACGGCGTCACCCTGCTGGCCGGTGAGGCGGAAACGCCCGGTGTCATGGAGAATGTTTTTGCCGACGCCCTGCATGAAAATTTGCAATCTGTTTACCGCTTCCCCAAAGCACCTGATCTGTCCAATGCCCCGTTACCCAAGGCCGACCCGAAATACATTGACCATTTCGGTGCCCGCTGGGCCACTATCGATTCGAGCCGAGGCTGCCCGTTCGGCTGCACCTTTTGCACGGTCATTAACATTCAAGGCCGGAAAATGCGCTGTCGCTCTTCCGAAGCCGTTTTGGAGACCGTTCACAGTAATTTTGACAAGGGCATCAAAAACTTCTTTTTTACCGACGACAATTTCTCCCGAAGCAAACACTGGGAGGCGATTTTCGACGGCTTGATCGACATGGCGGAGGAAGGCAAGCAAGTCGGTTTTATGATGCAGATCGACACGCAATCGTCGAAAATCAAAAATTTTGTCGACAAAGCGAAAAAGGCGGGCTGCCGCATGGTTTTCGTCGGCATGGAAAGCGTGAATCCCGATAACATCGCCGGTGTCGGTAAGACGCAGAATCATGTCGACCAGTACCGCGACATGGTACAGTGCTGGCAGAAAGCCGGCGTGATTGTGCATGTCGGTTACATTATCGGTTTTCCGAATGACACGCTGGAATCCGTGCGACGGGATGTCGTCTTCCTGCGTGACCATGTGGGCGTGGACTTGGCCTCTTTTTTCATGCTCACGCCCCTGCCGGGTTCGGTCGACCACCTCGAAATGGTTCGCCGTGGCGATCCGCTTGATCCCGATTTGAATAAATATGATTCTTTTCACGAAACATTTCCGCACCCGAAAATGAAGCCGGGCGAATGGCAGGCGGCCACACAACTAGCCTACAGCGAGTTTTACACGAAAGAGCATTGCACAAACATTTTGCGTCGCTTGCCCAAAGATCATTATTGGCTCATGTTCTGGAATTTGATTTGGTATCGCTATTCCGGTGTGCTTTCCGGTACACATCCCATGATGACGGGCTTTTTCCGGCAGAAAGATCGTCGTGACCGCAGACCGGGAATGCCGCGAGAAAATATGTTCCGGTTTGGCTGGCGTTGGCTGAAGGATTTTGTGCTGGACAGCGGTTCGTATATCAAGCTGTTCTTTGAATTTCAGGAGATTTGGTTTATGACCCGGCACGGCCTGCACGCGAAAGCCGTCGCTCAGCCGGTCGCGGAGGAATTGGCGGAAACACTGGCGACGCCGTCTGTTCAGAAACTACCGCAACGCGCACTGTCCCGGCGACTGCGGCGCGTTCGGCACTGGGCTCCGCTTGCCCAGCTGAGCTTGCGTTGGAATGCGCTTCAGCAGCGTGTGGCCGAGTGCAACTGGGCAGGCCACTACGACGAAGCGAAGCAGGAACTTCGCGGCGCACTTTCCGTGACATTGGAGAAAATGCGCGGTATGAGCCGCCGCTTGGCGATGTTGACGGACCGCTCGGAACGTCGCCACGCTGCCGAACTCGACTTGGTGGCGGGCGAATTGGAACAATGCTTGCACGAACTGGACAACGCGCCCGCAGACCCGTCGGTGATTTTCAGAACGGAACAAGTCGTGCGCGAAAAAATTCTGGCCCGATACGATGAAATTTGCAGCCGTTGCGTCACGCTGCGTCGCCGTGCCAACATCTGGCGGAACAATGCCCTGAAAGATTTGCGAAGAGGCAGAATTTTCCACGCCGTTTTGAATTCCACGAGCAAATTCTGGATGGTGTTCGTGGAATCGTATCTTTCATTCCGCTTTTTTGTTGCGGCCTATCGGAAAGAATTGTAGACGAAAGCGCGATTTGGCCCGTTCTCTCAGAGAGTGTCTTCAACCGGGTTTTGAGTAAGCGAGTCATTTGGCATTCCCCCTCTCTCTTGAGGGTGAGGGTGTCTTTCCAAATGCCCTACCCTTCTCCCTGCCCGCCGGCCACGTTGCTCCCTAGCAGGCGACGACGCCTCAAAACAGCCCTGAATACCGTACGCACAATGCAAAATAACAAGCCGTTTACAACCACCCTGTTCTTGGTACTTTGGCTTGGCCTCGTTTTGGGAGCGATGCAATGGGTTCAGGCCCAACGCGAACCGATACCAACCCAGCCTGACCGGGTTGAAAGGCCCGTCGTGGTCGGCGATACGAGTTCAGACATCGGCGAGGCAGGCGGTAAGGGCATGGCCAAAAAACGCATTCGTGAAGGCACGACACTCAAAGACAAACGTGTGTTTTTTCGTCAAACCGGTATACGAACCACGATGTACACGGTCGACGAAAACGACCGGTTCACCTGCCTCGAAAACTTGAATCTTCAGCGTATTCTCGCCGCCATCGAGGAGAAGCCGGAACGCAGTATCTGGAAAATTGACGCCACATTCACCGAGTTTATGAACGAAAATTACGTTCTCATCACTCGCGCCATCGTTGCGCCGGACGATTACATGCCATCGACAAACGCTCAGCCTGTAACCGCCGGCCGCAGTTCATCGGAGGCGAACCAAACACCGGCGAAAACGCTCGCACCGCCGCCTTCAAATCAGCCGTAGAATTGGTATAATCGCCGCGAACTATCACAAAGCGGCTATGACGCAAGCGACTTGCCAACACTATTCAGGAACGACACCCATGCCCCTTGTTATGACACCTTCTGAAAAACGCGCTATTGATACCATACGGACGCTTTCCATGGACGCCGTGCAGGCGGCCGATAGCGGTCACCCCGGCACGCCGATGGCACTCGCGCCGCTTGGTTACGTGCTCTTCAACGAGGTCATGCAATACGACCCACAGGACCCAGCCTGGCCTGGCCGGGATCGCTTTGTCCTCTCCGCAGGCCACGCTTCCATGTTCATCTACTCGTTGCTGCACCTCTGTGGTGTGAAGCAGCTTGACGAGGCTGGAAAGCCGACAAACGCCCCCGCCGTGTCTTTGGAGGACATCAAGAATTTTCGTCAGCTTGGCAGCCGCTGCGCGGGCCACCCGGAATTCGGTCACGTCAGTGGCGTCGAAGTCACCACAGGCCCGCTCGGTCAGGGCGTGGCCACCAGCGTCGGGATGGCCATCGCGGCCCAATGGTTTGCAGGTCGGTACAACAGTGCCCATCACAAATTGTTCGACGCGAATGTTTACGCCATCTGCGGTGACGGCGACATGATGGAGGGCATTTGTGCCGAAGCGGCGTCGTTGGCCGGCCATTTGAAGCTGGCGAATCTCTGCTGGTTTTACGATGACAACAAAATCACTATCGAAGGTTCGACCGATCTGGCCTTTACCGAGGATGTTGCGAAGCGTTTTGAAGCCTACGGTTGGAATGTGCTCCAAGTTGATGATGTCAACGACTTGCCCGCCTTGCGGAAGGCCATCGAAACCTTCAAAACGACCACCGACAAGCCTACTTTGGTCATGGTCAAAAGTGTGATCGCTTTTGGTGCCCCCAAATTGGCCGGTACCTCCGAGGCGCACGGTGCTCCGCTCGGTGAAGATGAAATTCGCGCGGCAAAAGTCTCTTACGGCCTTGACCCGGAGAAAAAATTCGACGTGACGCAGGAAGTATACCAAATTTTTAAGGACGGCATTGCGAAGCGAGGCCAAGCACTGCGTGCCGAATGGAATAAGCAGTTTGCGGATTATCAAAAAAGTTTTCCAGAGCAAGCCGAGGAACTGGCAAAAATTGCTTCCGGCGATCTTCCCGACGACTGGGATGTGGACATGAAACCGTTTGCCGCCGATGCGAAAGGCATGGCGTCGCGGGCTTCTTCCGGCAAGGTGCTCAATCAACTGGCGGGCAAATTGCCGTGGATGCTGGGCGGCTCGGCTGACCTCGCGCCGTCGAACAAGTCAGACCTCGTTTTTCTCGGCGCGGGTGAGTTCAGCACGGCCACCCCGGCTGGCCGCAATTTTCATTTCGGCATTCGGGAACATGCGATGGCGGCGGTGACCAACGGCATGGTGCTCAGCGGTTTGCGGGCTTACTGTGCCACGTTTTTCGTGTTTGCCGATTATCTCCGCCCCTCAATTCGTTTGGCCGCTCTGATGAAAATTCCGTCGATGTTTATTTTCACGCACGATTCCATCGGTGTCGGTGAAGACGGCCCCACGCACCAGCCCATCGAACATCTCGCTTCACTCCGGGCGATTCCGAACGTGGCCGTGTTCCGGCCTGCCGATGCAAACGAAGTCACAGAAAGCTATAAGGCCGCAGCGCGAATGAACAAAACGCCATCCGTGCTGGTTTTTACGCGCCAAAATTTGCCGACCATTGACCGCACGAAATTTGCCGCCGCCGAGAATGTTGCAAGAGGTGCTTATGTTCTTGCGGACGCCAACGATGGCAAGCCAGACGTGATTTTCATGGCCAGTGGCAGCGAAGTGGGGCTGTGCCTTGACGCTTGGGCACAACTGACGGCGGAAGGAATCAAGGCCAGAGTCGTGAGCGTGCCCTGTATGGAACTGTTCGAGCTGCAAAGCGACGAATACCGAAATTCGGTGTTGCCGCCGTCCGTGAAATCGCGGGTGGGCGTGGAACTCGGCGTCGAAATGGGTTGGCGAAAGTATTTGGGTGACGCCGGTATCTTCCTAGGCATGAACGATTTCGGTGCTTCCGGCCCGGCTGGCGTACTGATGAAGCATTTCGGTTTCACCGTCCAGAATCTCTGCGATCTGGCGAAAAAGAGCATGAATAAGAATTGACCAAGGTGACATGCGGGATGCTCGCAATTTTTTTCCTCGGAATAAAAAGCACATTCCGCACGATCATTTTTTTTCAACACAACTTCGCGTGATTCGACACCACTATTTTACTTCGGGGACTTGAATCCCGACAAGACAAACTATACTTATGCACGTAGTATAATGCGTGTAGTGTAAGAAGGTTTGGATCATGCGAAAACCATGCTAGGACGCCGGGTAGTCATCACTGGCATGGGGGTGGTCAGCCCCCTGTCGCTTTCCCTCGAAGAGTTTCGGAAAAAAATCTATTCCGAATGCGCCGCTGTGCGCCCTTGCTCGTTGAGCGACTCTTTCGAGCCTCTCCGAATGGTTGCCCCGGCATTGTTTGACGGCAAAATCGAAGATTTTGATTCTCGTGACGCAGCGCAAAATAGAGCGATCAAAAAAGCACTGAAGCTGATGTCGCGGGAAATTCAGATGGCCGTCGCTGCGAGTTGCCACGCCCTGAACGATGCGAGTATCCTGATCGGCCAATTTCTCCCGGACCGAATTGGTATTTCGTTCGGTTCTGATTATATTCTCTCGTCCATCGACGACCTATTGGATGGAATGAGAGCCTGCCTTCGACCGACGTCTCAGGGTGACCGCTTCGATTTTTCACGCTGGGCCAACCACGGCAAGGCGAAAATGCAGCCGCTTTGGCAACTCAAGTATCTGCCGAACATGCCCGCCAGCCACATTGCGATTCTGAACGATTTTCATGGGCCAAGCAATTCGATTACGCTCAGGGAGGCCTCCATCGGAGCCTGCATCGGCGAATCGGTCGCAATCATCGCCGCCAATCGCGCCGACATCATGTTGGTTGGTACGACCGGAAGCCGCCTGCATCCGTTCAAAATGATTCACGCGATAGAGCATGAAGAGCTGGCACAAAGTGAATGCAAGCCGTTTGACCGTGATCGTGACGGCACGATACTGGGAGAAGGGGCCGGAGCCTTGGTGCTGGAGGAATACGAACACGCGGTCAAGCGGAATGCGCCGATTTACGCCGAGGTCGTTTGTGCATCGTATCGGGCACGGTTTGACAAGTCGGGCCAAGACCGCCGCCGTGAGGTGGTGGCGTCCGTGCTGCGTGACGTACTGCGGCGGGGAACGGAACTGCGAGGAGAAACCATGAACCCGGAGCGGATTGGCCACATCAATGCCCACGGCCTAGGCGGAAAAATTTCAGACAAACTCGAAGCACTCGGAATCCACGATGTTTTCGGACAGAGGCGGCAGGCGATTCCCGTGGCGGCGGCCAAGGGCTGTTTTGGCAACCTCGGTGCTGGAGCGGGAGCGGTGGAATTGATCGCCGGCGTGCTTTCACTGCAATCAGGCCGGCTCTTTACCACATGGGGCCACCGAAATCCTGACCCGGATTGTCCCGTGGCCGTTGCGACCGGCACGAACACGCCCGCCGGGGACTCATTCATTAAGCTGGCCATCAACCCGCAAGCCCAGGCCTCGGCCATTTTGCTGCGGAAAATCTAGGGTGTACTATCCGCGATCCACGACTCCCTGCCCACAAGACGGAATCATTTTGTTGTCTCTTGCCGGAAGCGTTGCAACAGTTTCTGCATGACCGGGCCGGGCTTGCCGTTGCCGATTTCGCGGCCATCCAGTTTCACAACGGGAATCAATTCCGCCGCGCTGCCGGTCAGGAAGCATTCGTCCGCCGTGTAAATGTCGTGCCGTGTCATTGGGGCCTCTTTCGTGGGAATGCCTAGTTCTTCGGCCAATTCCAGCACGACTTGCCGCGTGATGCCGACCAAAATGCCCGCGTCCGGCGGCGGCGTGTGCAAAACACCTTTTCGCCAGATAAAAATGTTGTCGCCCGACGCTTCCGCCACTTCGCCTTTGGAATTTAGGAGCAACACTTCGACGCTGCCGACCAGATGGCCTTCGATTTTCGCCAAAATATTGTTCAAATAATTCAGCGACTTAATCTGCGGATTCAACATTCCGGGGTTTGTCCGCACCGTCGAGGCCGTCACAATCTCCAAGCCTTTTTCGTAAAATTCACTCGGATACAGCGACAGTTTGGCGGCAATAATAATAACGCGCGGATTGCTGCACAGATCGGCGTCGAGTCCCAGCGTGCCCATACCGCGGGTGACGATCAGGCGGATGTAGGCGTCGCGGAGGTCATTGACCTTCAGTGTTTCGTTGCAGGCGACCTCGATTTCTTCCAAGCTCATGGGCATGGGCAGTAAAATGCTTCGGGCTGACTCAAAAAGCCGCTGGATGTGTTCACGCAGCCGGAAAATTTTGCCGCCGTAAGCACGCAGGCCTTCAAAAAGGCCATCGCCGTAGAGGAAACCGTGGTCGAACACGCTGACTTTGGCGTCTTCTTTGGAAAAGTATTCGCCGGAAATGTAGATTTTCATGGTTATCGGAAAAAAGAAAAAGAATGGTGCTTCCCATGTTGATCGGCCCCATTGTACCCCAAAGATACGTTTCGTTCACCCATACTTTGCATGGCACTCGCTTTTTTTCTGGAGGCCATGCCCTTACCATACCCACTCGTGAAGGGGACCGTGGTGAAATTTCGCCACGACTGCAACTTGTTATTTGTCGGAAAACGATTAAGATATGGAATGAGTATTCGTTTATCGATAGTTTTGCATTCATATCGGCTTTTTACTTCCATGTCCTCACAGTCCGACAAATCTTTTCCCATCCCGAGCGTGCAGCGGCTTCCGGTCTATTTCCGCTTCCTCAAAGAGCAGCAGAATCGCGGTGAAGTGCTGGTATCCTGCACTCGTATTGCGGAAGAATTTGGTCAACTCAGCGTTCAGGTTCGCAAGGACCTTTCCATCACGGGCATTTCAGGCAGGCCGAAAGTGGGGTATCGGGTCGATGAATTGATCGACGCCATTGAGACCTTTCTGGGATGGAACGAGCAGAAAACTGCTTATTTGGTCGGCGTTGGCAGTCTCGGCAGTGCCATTCTCGGTTATGAAGGCTTTTCCGAGCATGGCCTGAATATCGTGGCCGCGTTTGACACCGACCCGAATAAAATTGGTCGGATTGTTCACGGCTGTCCGGTCTACGATTCGCAAGACATGCTGAAAGATGTTCAGGATCGCTGCGAGCATCGGATCGACATCGGAATTCTGACCGTTCCTTCCTCGGTGGCTCAGGAAACGGCCTCAAGGCTTGTGCAAATCGACGTGAAAGCCATTTGGAACTATACTCCGGTACGGCTTGAACTTCCGCCTGACATTATCTGCGAAGATGTCAAACTATCCGCCAGCTTTGCGGTGTTGTCGAGTCGGCTCAACAAGAAAGCCCCGTCCCAAAACCCTACAAACAGTCCAACTATTCCGCATAATCGACAAGATTCCTAGTGTGCTTCGGCCTCTTGGGCTTGGAATCATCTTTTCCTCCAAAAGCCCGGCTTGATGGGGTACGGTGAAGGGGTTAGAATGGCCCGACTATTCCTTTCCACGTAGAATTTGAGCCGATGGCGCGAGGTCGTCGTTGCGGCCTGTTTTTTATGCGGAGGGGCGTGTAGGGCTATTCGTTCCCGTTTTGGAGATTTATTTGGAGATTGTATATGCCGTCAAAAGAAGAAGTTTTCGAAGGCGTCAAAGAGGCACTGATCGAAGCACTGGCCGTCGATGATGATGAAGTCACGCTTGACGCCACGTTGGAAGGCGATCTTGGAGCCGAATCCATCGACCTCTTGGACCTCGTTTATCGATTGGAAAAAACCTTCAATATCAAAATTGAACGGGGTGAATTGGTGCCCGAAGATGTGGTCAATGACACGACCGGCAAGTTCGTTGTGGACGGCAAGCTGACCGCCGCCGGTTTGGATGAGGTCAGGAAACGGATCCCCTACGCTGATCTGTCGTCCTTCGAAACCAATCCCGCCGTTGCCAACCTGGCCTCCATTCTGACGGTCAAGGACATGTGCTACATTGTTGAAGCCAAGCTCGGACTCGCCTAGCGGCGTGTAAGGTATCGGTGTAGGGTTAGGGGAAGAGCACGAGCGTTGCCCCATACACTTTACACCTGTCCCCTACACCTTTACACCCTTACCCCATGCACTGGTACTGGATTGATCGCTTCACGGTTTTTGAAAGCCAACATCGGGCCGAGGCCATCAAGGCGGTGACACTTGCGGAAGATCATCTTCACGATCATTTCAAGTTTCACCCGATGATGCCCGCCTCGCTGGTGATTGAGGGTATTGCGCAGACGGCCGGTCTTTTGCTCTATGACGCGAAAGGTTACCAAGAGAAAGTTGTTTTGGCCAAGATTCCAAAATTTGCTTTTTTGCAAACAGACATTGCACCCGGCGACACGCTGTGTTACAAAGTCAAGCTTGAAGCGGTCCGAGACAACGGGGGCGTGGCCTCGGTTCAGGCGTTCCGTGACGGTGAACTGCTTGCGGAAGGGGAATTGATGTTCGCTCACCTTGGCAGTGCCTTCGCGGATCAATCGCTTTTCGCCGATGGCGACATGCTCGACATGATGCGAATTTTTAAGGCCTTTGAGGTCGGCGTCCAAGCTGACGGTTCAAAAATGATCGATCCAGCGGCGGTAACCAGTACACTGTAAAAACGAACGATAAACCGCTACTGCGCTCCAAACAACGAACCGAGGGGCTTCTTGGGCGCAGCGACAAAAACCGCGAGTGTCGCGTTGGAAGTGCCGGTTCAAATTTTACGCGGAGGGGAACACTATGTCGCGTCGAGTTGTCATCACGGGAATCGGATTGGTTACGCCACTGGGTCACGATGTCGAAACGGTCTGGCAAAAGCTCTTGACCGGCCAGTCCGGTGTCGGCCCGATTACTCTATTCGACGCAAGCAATTTCCCGACAAAAATCGCCGCCGAAGTCAAAGATTTTGACATGTCGGCCATCGGCGAAGACCCGGCGGACTGGGAAAAACAGGAGCGACACGCGAAATTCGCGCTCGGAGCCGGTTTTAAGGCGATGGTCGACGCCGGACTGTGGGATGGTGCCAAAAAAGATAAAGCCTACGAATACGATTCTGAGCGTATCGGCGTTTACACTGGGGCCGGTGAAGGCCGACAGGATTTTGAAAAATATACCGAGCTTGTCTTGGCTGGTTTGGATGGAAAAGCCGACGGCCCCTTCGATCTTGGCCGATTCATTGCCAAGGGAGTGGAAATCCTTGACCCGGTCAGGGAACTGGAGCAGGAACCGCACATGCCCGCCGCCCATCTGGCGTCCATGTTTCACGCTTTCGGCCCAAATGTCAATTGCCTCACGGCCTGTGCGGCCAGTGGCCAGGCCATCGGCGAGGCGACACAGATAATCAAACGCGATGAGGCGGATATTATGATCGCGGGTGGGGCGCATTCGATGATTCATCCTTTCGGCGTCACTGGTTTTAATCTCCTGACGGCCCTAAGTACGAATAACGATGACCCGCAGGGTGCATCCCGACCTTTTGACAAGGAGCGCGACGGATTTGTGCTGGGCGAGGGGGCGGCGGTGGTGATCCTTGAAGAGTTGGAACATGCCAAAAAACGCGGCGCAAAAATTTATGCCGAGTTGGCCGGTTACGGAGCCACCTCCGACGCCTTCCGTATCACCGATATTCACCCGGAAGGCCGCGGTGCGGTCGGTTGTATGAAGAAGGCCATCGAGGACGCCGGGTTGACCCTAGAAGACATTGATTATATCAATGCCCACGGGACAAGTACCTCGGTCAATGACCGCGTAGAGTCTTTAGCCATCAGAACGCTGTTTGGCGAACGTGCCTACAAAATTCCGGTTTCCAGCACGAAAAGCGTGACAGGCCATCTCGTTGCCGCCGCCGGGGCCAGCGAATTGATTTATTGCCTCTTGGCCATTCGTGACGGCATTTTGCCGCCGACCATGAATTATCATACACCCGACCCGGACTGCGATCTCGACTATGTTCCGAATGAGGCCCGTAAAGCGAAAGTCGACATTGCTCTGAGCAACAGCTTTGGCTTCGGTGGGCAAAATGTCACGCTGGCCGTCAAGCGGTATGTGTGATTCCGTGTGGTGCGATTGGAAGTCCCGCTGCGCTGCCGGCCTGAAGAAGCACCGCCGGCTTTTCTTACGCATTTTCATCTTGATTTGCTCTGCTTGAGGCGGTAGAATGCGCCGGCCGCAACAATTATCAGGCTTGCCTTGTTTGTGCCGAGCGAGCTTGGCGGTTCGACTTTGTCTTGTCCATACATGTTTGCCATGAAACGATTGATTTGCGCCATTTCGTTGTTCGTTTTGGGTTACTGGCCCCTGCCGCTGCGGGCCGAGAACGAACTCTTCCCGTTCGTGATTTCCTTCGACGCCCCGAAGAATGTCACGAATATTTCTCACAAACTCGACGCTCCGGCGGGCAAAAACGGTTTTGTCCGCGTCGAAGGCGGCCATTTTGTCACGGACGCAGGCCGGATTCAATTTTGGGGTACGAACACTTGCTTCGCCGCGAATTTTTTGACGCACGAGCAAGCCGACCGCGTGGCCGACCGCTTGGCACGGTTCGGGATCAATTGCGTGCGTTTGCACCATCTGGATGCCCGCGACATCTGGGGCAAGAATTTCAATCGCACGAAAATGGAATTCGATCCCGAACAGCTCGACCGGCTTGATTATTACGTGGCGGCCCTGAAAAAGCGGGGGATATACGTCAATATCAACTTGCACGTTTCTCGCTCGCTGGATGAGCGGGACGGCTTTCCCAAGGATGAAAACAGGCCAAGCCACGACAAGGGCATTGATAATTTTTATCGTCCGTTTATCGACGCGAACAAAAAGTACGCGAAAGATTTGCTTGAGCATGTCAATCCCTATACCGGCAACGCTTACAAAGATGAGCCGGCGGTGGCGATGATCGAAATCAACAACGAAAATTCCGTCGTCTGTATGTGGGGCGGTTGGGGCGGCCTGGATGTGATTCAAGACCCTTTTCTGGCCGACTTGCAAAAGCTCTGGAATGGCTGGCTGAAAGAAAAATATGTCGATGATTCCGCGCTGAAATCGGCGTGGCGATCAAAAGACGAGCCACTGGGCGAAGAAATGCTGCATTCCGGCGATTTTACGGCGGGCAATAAGCCTCACTGGCAGGGTTGGTCTTGGGAAGTCGACGATACGGTCGATGCTCCGCTGTTGATCGATAACGGCGTGCTGAAATTGGATGTTCGGAAAAAGGGCAATGTTTCTTGGCTCCCGCAGTTGACCGGCTCCGGCTTTGGCGTGAAAAAGGGCCAGATTTACACGCTGACGTTTCGGGCTAAGGCCGGCAAGGCCATGCCGCAAGAACGAGCTGAGGATGGGGGCGCAAAGGCTCAATACGCCATCAGCATCGGCGTGCGTATGAATCACGCACCGTGGCAGGGACTGGGCTTTGACACGCAAACGCAACTCACGGCGGACTGGCAGGATGTTTCGCTTACCTTCATTCCCTCGACGGACGACGACAACGCCCGGCTTGCCGTGAGCGGCTTGCAGGAGGGCACGGTGTACGAATTCGATTATTTCTCGCTGAAACCCGGCGGCACGATTGGCCTGACCAGTGCCAAGCCCGGCGAAGAAACGGAACTGATGCTGAACAATGCCGTGCCGCTGATCTGGAAAAAGGATGTAGGCCAATACACGAAAGAGGCTGTCGACGATTTCTGCGATTTCCTCATGGACATCGAAGCGAAATACTGGGACGAAATGCGAACGTTCCTGAAAGACGAAATCAAAGTGCGTCAGCCCGTCAGCGGCACGCAGCTTATGTACGGTTCGAGCTATGCCCAGGCGAAAATGGATTATTGTGATGTTCACGCCTATTGGAATCACCCCAGTTTTCCGGGCAGACCTTGGGACGGCAATAATTGGCATTTGCGTAATAGAGCGTTGGTCAACCATGCGGACACGAACATTTTTGGCCCGCTTGCCACAAGCCGCGTTTATGGCAAGCCGTTCACGCTGAGCGAGTACAACCATCCGTATCCGAACAGCTACGCCGCCGAAGGACTGCCACTGATCGCCGCCTTCGGTGCTTTTCAGGGCTGGGACGGCATTTTTCCGTTCGCGTATTCCCACTCGAACGACCCGGAGCCGCAACGAGCCACGAGTTTCTTCGACACCTCCGGCAACACGGTACAGATGGCCCACATGATCGCCTGCCACGTCCTGTTCTGCGAGAATTATAATCGTAACGCAGACAAGGAAATGATCGTCGCACCGATGTCCGCGGAAAAAGAACGCGAAATTTTCAAGGAAAAACGCCACGTCTACGCCTTCGATTTCTCCGGCCTCGGTTTGGATCGGCGGCTTGCGCTGCAAAAGCCCGTGGCCGTCGATGTTTCGGGAAAAATCAAGACGATGCCGGCAGTCGCGGAAATAGCAAAAGATTGCAAAGTTTTCCATAGTGTGGGGGGAATCAACGACACTTGGCTTGATTACGATGTCACACGGCCGGGCAAAGGCTTTGTTTCCTCCACCAGCACCAGAGCACAATTGTTTACCGGTTTCGTCGAAGAAGGTAAGGAGTATTCCTTTCCCTACGACGGAGACGCAACGCTTCGTTTCGGCAAAACGAACCTCGGCTGGGCCACGGTTTCCTTGGCTGTCGTCGAAGTGAACGAAAAAAAGGAATCTGCGCTGCTCGTGGCCACAGGCGAAATGCTCAACACGGATATGAAGATCGAAGAACTGGGCGACGGCAAAATCACGGTCGGCAACCGCTGGGGCAAAGCCCCGGTGCGCTGCGAAGGCATTCCGGTTACGATCACCTTCAACGAAGTGCCGCCAGTGAACGTCACGATCAAATGCTGGTCGCTGGACGAATCCGGCAACCGCAAGCAGGAAGTGCCGGTCAAGAAAACAGACAAGGTAATTGAAATCGAACTCAAGCCGGAGTACCGGACGATCTGGTACGAACTGGAAGTGGCACAGTAAAACGGTGCTATGGACGTTGTTGTTAAGAAAACAGTGAACCAATAAACGCCTCGAAAATGATAGGTTAGGTTTCGGAGAACCCTCATCTACTCACCGCGGTTGCCTAGCGGGATTTCAAACATACTCCCGCACGGGGGTGACATGAAACGCGGGCATGACGATTTATATTGCTGTAACCCATGCAAGCAGTCCACACGCTCATCATCGGCAGCGGCGCGGCCGGACTTTGTGCCGCCGTGCGGCTCCGGGCCGAGGGAATCGATGACATTTTGATTGCCACCGCAGGCTTGGATCACGGCACGTCGATCAACACCGGCAGCGACAAACAAACGTATTACAAGCTCTCGCTTTGTGGCAACGATGCGGACTCGCCGCGTCAGATGGCCGAGACGCTTTTTTCCGGCGGTTCCATGCACGGCGACATCGCGCTGGTCGAGGCCGCGCTGTCGGCTCGCTGTTTTCTGCACTTGGTCGATCTGGGCGTGAAATTTCCCACCGATGCTTTCGGCCAGTTTGTCGGCTACAAAACCGACCACGATCCCCGGCAGCGGGCAACTTCCGTCGGGCCGTACACGTCCCGCGATATATGCCAAGCCCTGATTCGCCGCGTGAAAGAATTGCAAATTCCCGTCTGGGAAGGCGTGCAGTGCGTCGAACTGCTGAAAATACGACATCACGACAGCTATGCGCGTGCCTGCGGCGCACTTTTTCTCGATTCAAACAACAAAATCGTGCCCGTCATCGCGGAAAACGTGGTTTTCGCCGTGGGCGGCCCCGGCGATTTGTATCAAACGAGCGTTTATCCGCCGAGTCAGACCTGTTCGATAGGCTTGGCACTGGACATCGGAGCGGAAGCCCAAAATCTGCCGGAATCGCAATTCGGTCTGGCCTCGACGAAGTTCCGCTGGAATGTGTCGGGCACGTACATGCAAGTCATTCCAAGATTTGTCAGTACCAATGAAGATGGCGGCGATGAACGTGAATTTTTACTGAGCTATTTCGATGATGTCAGCGATTTGTACTCGAAAATATTTTTGAAGGGATACCAGTGGCCGTTCGACGTGCGCAAAGTCGTCGGCGGATCATCGATTATCGACATTCTCGTTTACATTGAAACCGTCGAACGTAACCGGCGTGTGTTTTTGGACTTCCGCTCCAACCCCTCCGGTTTGAAATTCGACAAAATTTCCGACGAAGCGCACACATACTTGGAAAAATCTGGCGCACTCTTCGGCACTCCGATTGAGCGTTTGGAAAAAATGAACCCCGGTGCCGTCGAATTGTACAAAAATAACGGCATTGACCTGCGGAGCGAAATGCTGGAGATTGCCGTCTGTGCCCAGCACAACAATGGCGGTCTGGCCGGCACGATTTGGTGGGAATCGACGAACATCAAGCATCTTTTCCCCATCGGCGAGGTGAACGGTTCTCACGGCGTTGCCCGGCCCGGCGGCTCGGCCTTGAATTCCGGCCAAGTCGGTGCGTTCCGTGCCGCAGAATTCATTGCCAACCGCTACAGCGATTGGACATTGGATGTCGAAGCCGCAGCCCGTTTAGCCGCCGAACGAAGTTCGGCGTTCACCAACGGCAACGTTTCGCATGATGATCTCCGCCAACGCATGTCATTATACGGCGGTGCGATCCGTGATCCCGGCACGCTCGAATCCGCCTGCAATTTTGCCGACAAATGCTACTCTGCCCACCCAGACGATCAATTTTGTCTTTCTCACGCCGTTTATCTCAATGCCATCCGCTTTGCCGTTCAAAGTGGCGTCGGCAGTCGCGGCAGCGGCATGGTTTTGTGCGACAACGGTATTGAAATTCACCCGGCACTCGATCCAAAAATCTGGAAAATGCAACCGGAGGACAAATCATTCCGCAAAAAAGTGCTCGTCAGTTGGGTGAATCAACGCACCGGCCAAATCGAGCATCGCTGGGAAGATTGCCAGCCCATTCCCGACGAGGAACTGTGGTTTGAGACGGAATGGAAAAAATATAGAAATGGTGAACTTTATTGGGCGTGCCTAGGCCAGGCAAATGGTTAGAGGCTTGCCATAAAAGCATTTTTTCGCATCGGAACGATGGATGAAAAGTCACGGCATCTGCGTTCCCAATTGTCAATTTTCCCTTCCCCCTCTTGCATGGCCGGAATAATCGGCTAAATTTGGGCACTTGATTGGAACCCGTTTCGCGGTGCGTCTTGGTGGAATCCGAGAAGCAGCCATGTCAGGTTGTCCGCATTCGAGTTTCATAAGCACGCGAGAAGACGACAGGCGAGAGGGCGGTAGTCCGGCCTTGGCTCATCATAACAGTGGCCGGCGTAGCTCAATTGGTAGAGCAGCTGATTTGTAATCAGCAGGTTGCGGGTTCGAGTCCCATCGCCGGCTTTTTGGAGTGAGTAGCGAATAGTGTGCGATGAATAGTTTCGCGTGCGGGGCCTTGCGTTTTGCCCCAATAAGACTCTTCACCATACGCTATTGACTATTCACGAATACGGTGGATTTCCCGAGTGGCCAAAGGGGGCAGACTGTAAATCTGCTGTCAGCGACTTCGGAGGTTCGAATCCTCCATCCACCATTTTGAGTGACTAACGACTGGTGACTGGTGACTAATGTTTGAAACGGTGTTGTGTGTCTCGAATATTTTGTCCCCAGTCGTTAGTCATTGGCCACTCTACCAGCGGGTGTAGCTCAATGGTAGAGCCACAGCCTTCCAAGCTGAAGACGAGGGTTCGATTCCCTTCACCCGCTTCATAGAGTTGAAAGTTGAGAATTGAGAGGCGAGAGTGACACAAGAAAAATGTCCACTCTCCACTCTCCACTCTCCACTCTCCACTCTGTCGGCTGTTGTAGCTCAGTCGGTAGAGCACATCCTTGGTAAGGATGAGGTCATGAGTTCGATTCTCATCAACAGCTTTGCATAGTGACTAGTTGCTAGTGACTAGTTACTATTTGACTTTAACTTGTCACTAGTCACTGGTCACTAGTCACTACTTTATTTACAGGAGATTATTAAAATGGCAAAAGACGTATTTCAGAGAACAAAACCTCACGTCAATGTTGGAACAATCGGTCACATCGACCACGGCAAGACCACGCTGACCTCGGCGATTCTCGCCGTTCAGGCCGCTAAAAATTTGGCCAAAGTCAAGAGCTATGCCGACATCGCAAAGGGCGGAACCGTTCGTGACGCCACCAAGACGGTCACGATTGCCGTGGCTCACGTAGAATACGAAACTGAAAAGCGTCACTACGCTCACATCGACTGTCCCGGCCACGCCGACTTCATCAAAAACATGATTACCGGTGCCGCCCAGATGGACGGTGCCATTCTCGTGGTCGCCGCTGATGCCGGCCCAATGCCGCAGACTCGCGAACACGTTTTGCTTGCCCGGCAGGTGAACGTGCCGAAGCTCGTGGTCTTTCTCAATAAAATCGACCTTCTCGACGACCCGGAGCTTCTGGAACTCGTCGAACTCGAAGTTCGTGAACTGCTCAGCAAATACGACTTCGATGGCGACAATATTCCGATCATTCGTGGTGTTGCCCGCGACGCTCAGCAGGACCCGACCAACCCGGAAAAAGCCAAGTGTATCGGCGAATTGATGGACGCTCTTGACAACTACATTCCCGAACCGCCGCGTGAATCCGACAAGCCCTTCCTCATGGCCGTTGAAGACGTGTTCTCTATCGAAGGTCGTGGAACGGTCGCCACCGGTCGTATCGAACGCGGTGTCATCAAGGTCGGTGAGAAAGTTGAAATCGTCGGTTTCTCCGACGAAAAGGTCGAAACCACCTGTACTGGCGTCGAGATGTTTAACAAGACCCTTGACGAAGGTCAAGCCGGCGACAACGTCGGTCTGCTTCTTCGCGGAGTGAAACGCGAAGAAATTCAGCGTGGCCAAGTGCTTGCCAAGCCGGGAAGCATTCAGCCCCACACCGATTTCGAAGGCGAGGTTTACGTCTTGTCAAAGGAGGAAGGCGGTCGTTCGACTCCGTTTTTCAGCGGTTATCGTCCCCAGTTCTATTTCCGCACCACAGACGTGACCGGTGCTTTGACGTTGCTCGGCGATGCGGAAATGTGTATGCCCGGTGACAATGTGAAGCTCAAGGTCGAACTGATCGCCCCGATTGCCATGCAGGAAAATGTCCGCTTCGCCATCCGCGAAGGTGGCCGAACCGTTGGCTCTGGTGTTGTGACGAAAATCTTAAAATAGTTGAGGATTGAGAGTTGAGTGCTTGGAAAACTGCGGCGTTTTTCCCTCGTTTCTCATTATTAGCTCTCAACTCCCTCAGGGGAGTAGTTTAGTGGTAGAACTACGGTCTCCAAAACCGTTGGTGGGGGTTCGATTCCCTCCTCCCCTGTTTTAGCAACTGGTCGCAGACGACCGGTTGCCAGTGCGTTTTCCTGTTCGTTTGGTGCGCAGACAACAATCAACCACGCTAGTCACCCAAAAATGGATTTGTTTAAGGAACTTTTTCGTATTCGACGCTACAAAGCGAGCCAAGGAAAACTCGTCCGCAAACTGACCATGATTGCAGTCTGGGTGGTTTTCGCAAGTGGTGCTTTTGTCTTTTCTCAAATGACATTTGAACGCTTGGCATTCCTGAATAATGAAGCCGTTCGTTATTTTTTAACGGCGGTTCTGGCGGCCTTGGGGATATGGTTCGGGTTTCGCCTTGTAAACTGGCCTACTTTTGGTGACTTTCTTGTTTCTGTCGAGGCGGAAATGGTCAAGGTTTCATGGCCTGGGCGAGCGGAACTCTACTCCTCGACTATGGTCGTACTCGTTGTCTTTTTCATTCTCGTCGCCATGATTTTTGCCTTTGACCTTCTCTGGATATGGATATTCGGCACCCTTGGGGTGATGTAATGGTGCTGAGTGTACACTGGGAAAAGCACTGACTATCGTTGAACCCACCTATTTCGAGAGAACACTTCATGTCTGAAACGGAATTGAAATCATACGAGCCCGAAGCCAATGGGATCGAAGATGATATGCCCGTTGCAACGGCGTCGCCCCAAACGAAAGCCGACCCCATCGGTGATGGGACGGGCCAAAAGAATTGGTACATTCTAAAAGTTCAGGTTAACCGGGAAGACAGTATCAAAAAGAGCATCGAACGCCGAATTTCCATAGCCGGTCTTGACGAGTATTTCGGGGAAATCTTGGTTCCGACCGAAAAAGTGACGGAAATAAGAGGCGACAAAAAGCGCGTTGTCAAACGAAAAATCTATCCGGGCTACATTATGATCTTCATGGAAGTGAACACGGAAACATGGTTTCTGGTTCGTGAGACTTCCGGGGTGGGCGATTTTACCGGTGCCGTTGGAAAACCGACTCCGATGCAACCCCATGAAGTTCAGCGTATGCTGGCCTCAGAAAAAGAAGACCCGACAGAATCGCCGAAGCTGAAAGTGGGGTACGAGGTAGGGGCGCAGATCAAAGTTAAGGATGGCACATTTGAAAACTTTGAGGGCGTGGTCGATTCAATCGACCTGACAAGCGGGCGCGTGACGGTCGTTATCAACCTTTTTGGCCGTAGTACGCCGGTCGAATTGGAGTATTGGCAGATCGAGGTCAATAACGGATAACAAGAGTCCTTGTGAAAATGGAGCACTCTTGGCCTACCCGCTTGCCAGTCATGCAAGAGCCAGTATAATGCCCGACTCCCGTTCATTAAAAAGTTAAAACGACAGTATCATGGCGAAGCAACTTCAAGCAACTGTTAAATTCCATGCAAAGGGCGGCCAGGCGACTGCGGCTCCGCCTGTTGGTACAGCCCTCGGTAAATACGGGCTGAACCTTGGTCAATTTGTGCAGCAGTTCAACGAACGTACCAAGGCTGATCTTGGTATGAGGATTCCGGTCGTCGTGAAGGTTTATAGCGACAGGTCGTTTGACTTGGAGTGCAAAACACCCCACAGTGTTGATCTTCTTAAGCAGGCGGCCGGTATTGCGAGCGGGAGTGGGAATGTGCCCCGTGTCAAAGTTGGGCAGGTGACCGTAAAGCAGCTTGAGGAGATTGGCGCAAAAAAAATGAAAGACCTCAACGCGAGGTCTGCTGGAGCCGCCAGAAATATTTTGGCCGGTACAGCGCGTAGCATGGGAATCGACGTTGTAGAATAGGCATTACAAATTCAGCGGGAGGAGTTTTCGCTGTTTGAAAGACTCCGTTTGACCGAACCTTTTTCGATAGGTGGACAATGGCAAGCCGTTCCAAACGCTATAAAGCGAATGCAAAGAAAGTAAGTTTCAAGGAGCCTCTCGCCTTGTCTGAGGCGGTGGATTTGCTCAAGCAATTTGATAATCTCAAGTTCAATCAAAGCGTGGAAATCGCTATTCGCCTTGGAATTGATCCAAAACAGGCGGATCAGCTGGTGAGGGGGTCGATTGTTTTGCCGCATGGCATAGGCAAGACACTTCGTGTTTGCGTCATTGCCAAAGGCGACAAGGCCGCCGAGGCTACTGCGGGCGGGGCGGATTACGTAGGCGATGCGGAGCTGGTTGCCAAAATCAAGGATGGCTGGACAGATTTCGACGTCTGTATAGCCACGCCGGACATGATGGGGCTTGTTGGCCCACTCGGAAAAGTCTTAGGGCCTCGCGGCCTTATGCCCTCGCCCCGTGCCGGAACGGTCACGATGGACCTCACCAAGACCATCAATGAATACAAGGCAGGAAAAGTTGAGTTTAGGAACGACAAAGCAGGAATCGTTCATGCTCTCGTTGGCAAGATTAAATTTGACAAAGCTCAGCTGGTAGAGAATATCGACGCCTTTCTACAGCATATATTGCAGTTGAAGCCGGCCGCCGTAAAAGGTCTGTATGTTAAAGGAGTCACTATCAGTGCAACCATGTCTCCTAGTGTTCGGATCGCTTCTTAGTCGCGACGCATAACCCCTCTTTTTTCGTCTCTCGACTCCCTTTTTCCATGAGTAAATTTGTTAAGCAACTGGTCACAACCGGGGTGGCAAAGCGTCTTGATGGCGTGCAGTATCTGATGCTTGTCAGCCTTACAGGGATTGACGCTAATAAAAATAAAGACTTGCGTGCCTCATTGGCTGATAAGGGCATCGACTTGATGGTGATCAAAAACAGCCTTGCACGCCGCGCAGTGGCTGGAACCAACTTGGCTGCTGCCTTTGAGGACCTCAAGGGAAGCTATGCTTTGTGTTGGGGTGCGTCGGATATTGTCTCCTTGGCAAAAGAGTTGGTTAAAATCACCAAGGACAAGACGATGCAAGGCTTTGAAATCAAAGGGGCCGTCATGGATGGCGAAGCCTTGACATCCAGCATGGCCATTGATGTCAGTAAATGGCCAACCCGAGAAGAGCAAATTTCTTTGCTGCTCGGCCAAATTATTGGGGTCGGTTCAAAATTGTCAGGACAACTCATTGCAAATGGTTCGGCACTGGCCAGCCAGTTGTCCAAAATTGCGGACAATGAGGAAACAAGCTGTCCTGCATAAAATTTCTGCGATAATATTGCTGCGACGTTCCGAGGAGGTCTTTGCGATATTGAAATTTTGCCGTTTCAATAGCCTCTTTGTTTGCGGTTGTGGACTGATTTTTATTTTTACTTCACCGTTTTGGCGGTGGCTATACGAAAGGAACTACACGATGAGCGAAGACAATGCACGCGAATTTTCCGCCGCAATCAAGGAATTAGGGGAAAAAATTATTGGCCTTACCCTCAAAGACGCCAAGGAATTGAGCGACTATTTGAAAGAAGTTCACGGAATTGAGCCGGCTGCGGGCGGAGCGGTGATGGTAGCGGCCCCTACCGCTGGTGGCGATGGTGCTGCGGGTGCTGCTGCCGAGGAAAAGACCGAATTTGATGTCATACTTGATGGATTCGATGCCGCGAAGAAAGTTGGCGTTATCAAGGTTGTCAAGAACGCGACCGGTGGCGGATTGGCCGACTCCAAGACGCTTGTGGAAAGTGCTCCTGGCGCAAAAATCAAGGTGGGTATTTCCAAAGAAGAGGCCGAAAAGCTCAAGAAAGAGATTGAGGAAGCAGGTGGACAAGCCAGCATAAAGTAGGTGTTTTTCGGAAATGTGCGGTTTCGCCGCTTCCGTCAGGATTTGCCGTACCCGAATTTTGGCTCGCTCTATATGTGAGTGCGAGGGAAGAATTGCTTATTTCTTCCCTTTTTTTATTTAGGCATTCTTTTTGCGGTGTCCCCCTTGCCGTGCCCCGGAAATCCGTGATACAATGCGCTGGATATTTTTTCAGCGATGGCTCTTTCATCTTTCTCGGCTTTGATGATGACATTTGAAAAACAGTCACGGGCTTGCGAGTTACTGAGAAGGCGAAACATTACGAAAGTGGCAGTGACCATGTGGAGTCTGAGGAGGATTCGCCGTGTCCGAGATTGCGGCGAGATCGGAAGGCGGACGCGTTATGCCAAAGTTTTGTGCGGGCTTGCAATCTTGCTGTTTCTGTGCTTTTTTAAAAATTCTTTCTGTTTCCGTAAAAGCAAGGGAATCACCGGGTTCTCCACGGAGTCTCATGTGGTTTTTCCCTTTGGTTGGTTAGTTTTGTATTTTCAGCGAATTTTGCCGGCCTGTTTGCTTTGACATGTCCAAACCATTTTGACCGTGCCATGTTTCGGAAATACGGACAGAAAGGCAGCCCCAAAGCGTCATGTTGAGTAACCTCAGGCGTGGGATGGCTTGATTGGCCGTAGGAGTTTGTCTTTTCGGGGACTGGCAGAACACATACGATATACAAAAACTTGGTTTTCGATCATTCTTTTAAGGATAGATTCTATGGCGACTTCGTCTCAGCGACGCATTGATTTTCAGGATATTCGTAGATTCGGCACGCAGAACTCGTCTCACGATATTCCCGACCTGACGGTTCTGCAAACGCAAAGTTACCAGAAATTTCTTCAGGAAGATATTGCGCCCCATGAACGGCAAAACCAAGGATTGGAAGAAGTATTGCGGGAAATTTTTCCAATCGAAACATTTGACAAATCTGTCCGCCTTGAATACTTGTACTATGAACTTGAAAAGCCCCGTTATGAACCTGATGAATGCAGACAATTGCGTTTGACATACGGCAAGCCGTTCAAAGTGCGACTTCGCTTGGTTAAGGAAAATAGCTCTACGGAGGAAGATGTCTACCTAGGCGACATTCCCATCATGCTGGGCGGGGGTGAGTTCATCATCAACGGTGCCGAGCGTGTGGTGGTGAGCCAGCTACACCGAAGTCCCGGTATCGACTTTGTTGCGGAGATGGATGATGATAGGAAAACATTCAATTGTCGCGTTATCCCCGAACGAGGAAGCTGGATTGAGCTGAATTTGACGCGGAAAGAAACAATTTCTGCAAAAATCGATCAGAGTAGCAAGCTGCCGATTATGATGTTTCTCCGTGCCATGTCCGAAGAGTATGGAACAAATTCACAGCTCATTCGGGCATTTTATCCCACGCAGATTGTGAAGATTGACGCTTCCACCGTGACCGATGAAAGGCCGGTGGCCCCTGTCAAAAAGAAAACGTCAAAAGCAAAAAAAGCCAAGGGAAAGGTCGGCGAGAAGGGGGGAAGTGAGCCGCTTGTTGCGTCGACCAATCCGACAGTTCTACAGTTGCGTGGCAAAGTCGTCGTCAACGATGCCGTCTACCCCCAAGGCTCGGAAAAAGCCGGCGAGATCATCATCTCCGCCGGGAACGTCATCTCCGAAACGACGGCTTTTGAAATCATTGATTCTGGAATCAAAAAAATTGAAGTGATCGAAGATCAGAAAAACCGGTTGCTTCTCAACTCCCTTGCGGAAGACAAAACCAGCTCCCATGAGGAAGCTCTGGCGAAAATCTACATGCGCCTTCGCCCCGGAAATCCTCCGCAGATCGACAAGGCGCGAGAGCTTTTCCGTGATAAATTTTATGATACGAATCGTTATCGTCTGGGCCGGGTAGGTCGTTTTCGGATCAATCGCAAGCTCGGCTTGGAAACAGATATTAACGAGATGACGCTCAAGCCTGAGGACATCATCGAGGCGGTAAAATATCTCAACCGCCTCTGGAACGGAGACCGAGATGCCGTTGTTGATGATATTGACCATCTCGGCAACAGACGTCTTCGTACCATCGACGAGCTGGCGAGCGAAGAACTCCGTAAAGGATTCTTGAAATTAAGGCGTACCGTGCAAGAACGTCTTGCATCGAGAAGCACAGAAGACATCACGCCGCGGCAAGTCATCAATCAAAAGAGCATTTCAGCCGCCGTCGAGTATTTCTTTGGCCGCGGCGAACTGTCTCAGGTCGTTGACCAGACGAATCCGTTGTCGATGTTGACACACGAACGAAGGCTTTCCGCCCTAGGGCCGGGCGGCCTGAACCGTAAACGTGCCGGATTTGATGTTCGTGACGTTCACTCCTCGCATTATGGCCGAATCTGCCCAATCGAGACGCCGGAAGGCACGAACATCGGTTTGATTTCGAGCCTGAGCGTTTATGCCGCCGTTGACGAATTTGGCTTTCTGGTTTCCCCCTATCGGCGGGTGGAAAACGGCAAAGTGACCGACAAAATCGATTGGCTGCGTGCGGACGAAGAACACGAAGCAAAGCTCGCTCCTGCCGATATTCGTATTGAAAAAGGCAAGATCGTTCCCGATGAGATTTCCGAAACGGTCATCGTTCGTTGCCGAGGCGACTACGATCCCGTGGCCGTCGAAAATGTCGAGTACATCGACGTATCGCCGAGCCAAATGATCGGTGTTTCCGCTGGCTTAATTCCATTTCTGGAGCACGACGATGCGAACCGCGCCCTCATGGGTTCCAACATGCAGAGACAGGCCGTGCCCCTGCTCGTTTCCGAGGCACCGTTGGTCGGGACGGGCTTGGAAGGGAGAGCCGCCTTTAACTCTAGCCTGCTGATCCATGCAAAACGAGCCGGGAAGGTGAAATATGTCGACTCGCAACGTGTTGTGATTGATTCCAGTGAAGGAGACGACGAATATGTCTTCAGGAAATTTGTCGGTTTGAATGAAAGGACCTGTCAAAATCAGGTTCCCATCGTCAGGCTTGGCCAACACATCGAGGCCGGCCAAATTATTGCCGACGGCGCGAGTATGCACAATGGCGAACTTTGCCTCGGTCGAAACGTCCTCGTGGCTTTTATGGCTTGGGACGGCTATAACTTTGAAGACGCTATCATCATTAGCGAAGACCTCGTTAAAAAAGATACCTACACGTCGATTCATATCGAAGAATTTGATGTGGAAATACGTGATACGAAACTCGGTCGAGAAGAGTTTACGGACGATATTCCGAACGTCGGTGAAAAAGCACTCCGAAATCTTGACGAAAACGGCATCATTCGCGTGGGCACTTATGTTCGGCCAGGCGATATTTTGGTTGGAAAAGTCACGCCGAAATCGAAAACAGAACTGACGCCCGAAGAAAAACTGCTCCACGCCATTTTTGGTCGCGCAGGAGAAGACGTTAAAAATGAATCCCTTGAAGTGCCTTCCGGCATTGAGGGTATCGTCATCGGAACGCAGAAGTTCTCCTGTCGTATGAGCCTGTCCGAGGATGAACGCAAGGCTTTTGACGCGGAAGTGCGACGGACTGAAAGAGAAGAGGACGAAAAAATTGAGCGAGTTTTCCGCCCGATGATCGAGGAGTTTGAAAAAATTCTCGGTCGCAAGCTGCAAGATGGTGAGCTGGAACAACCCAAGCTGTTCCGCCTTGATCACTTGCACTTGGAAGAGGAAAATGTCAAACACAAGACCGCCCTCGAAAAGGCCTATCGCAAGCACTGGCCTCTGGTGGAGGCGGCGACCGATGCCAAGGATCGTAAGATCAATTCCATGAAACGTGGTGACGAACTTCGCCGGGGTGTGCTTCAAATGGTCAAGGTTTATGTGGCTGCAAAGCGTGTTATTTCCGTCGGCGACAAAATGGCCGGTCGCCACGGCAACAAGGGCGTAATTGCCAAAATTTTGCCCCGTGAAGACATGCCTTACCTAGAGGACGGTACGCCGATTGAAATCATGCTCAATCCACTTGGCGTGCCCAGTCGTATGAATGTCGGTCAGATTTTGGAAACTCATCTCGGCTGGGCGGCGGCAAAACTGGGGTATCGCGCCGTCACACCGGTTTTCGATGGTGCCACTGAAGAGCAAATCAATGATGAACTCGAAAAAGCCGGCTTGCCACGACACGGAAAAGTCAGGCTTTACGATGGCCGAACCGGCGAGCCATTCGATCAGGAAACGACGGTCGGTTACATTTACATGCTGAAACTGCACCACTTGGTCGACGATAAGGTCCACGCCCGGAGCACGGGGCCGTACTCGCTCATTACGCAGCAGCCGCTGGGCGGTAAGGCCCGGTTCGGCGGCCAGCGTTTCGGTGAAATGGAAGTCTGGGCACTCGAGGCCTACGGGGCGGCATACACGTTACAGGAACTTTTGACGGTCAAGAGCGACGATGTCGAAGGCCGAACGAAAATTTACGAATCAATGGTCAAAGGCGAAAACACCTTGGAAGCCAGCACGCCCGCCAGTTTTGACGTGCTCACCAACGAAATTCGCGGCCTGGCCCTGAACATGCAATTGGAGAAAAGCGGCGGACTGGGGTAAATTATGTGGTTTTGAAATTGTTGTTCACTGTGTATAAAAACAGCCATGCTTGAAACCATCTGGGATTTTCTCTGTTGTCGAGATGAAATTATTCCGTGTGTTTCTGCTTGGGCTGGGATTGCCGGATTGATTGTTGCCCTGTGGACGCTTTGCAAGGTTCAAAATGTTCGAGACACTCTTGATTTGCATAAACGCAAACGTGTTTTTTCCATCCGCTTACCAGAACATTATGAGGAGTTATTGCTCCTTTCGTCCACTATTTCCGAAGCAGCGTATGGTATGGGGCAAAAGCCCCGATATCGTCAGAAACATACAGCGTATTAACATCCCGCACCGATACATTGCGCACATATTGTGCCAGCAAGCATTTTCCCACTATAACCGGCGAGGCGTTTCTCCCGTCCCGCACGCCGTACAGCACGCCGACAGGTGACATGCCTAAACGCTCCAACACGCCCTGCACGAACCTGTGCCGCGTGACAACTTGCCCCTTGATACAGCGCACGCC
>QMCD01000348.1_pt1 | contig 32920 bp, 27 predicted proteins | sample 1821841 | NCBI WGS metagenome assembly QMCD01 (sample SAMN01991225, study PRJNA193472) | Termite gut metagenome, whole genome shotgun sequencing project. | isolation source: worker | host: Macrotermes natalensis
TCATTTAACTATTCTGCATCAACTTCCCGATTTCGGTGATGGTACGAATCTTGGCTGATTCGAGCAAGATCAACCCGGTTTCGAGCATGAGCCAAAATCAATACAATAGTCGTTGCGATGTAGATGAGGCCAGTGCCCCATGCGCCACGCTTGGCAAAACTGTGGGCAGAAGCGTTTTCGTGAAGTTTGAAAGTAATGCCTCGAGGTGACGAAAACGGTGACAACATCATGGCCAAATTGCGCGGTGCCGAGAAAAGTGCCGAGAAAAGTGCCGTCAAAAATGTCACAAAATGGCATCAATGGGCACTAAATGTAACTTTCCTTAAACTCTAGCACAGTTGTAGCTTGTGGCGTAAGTCCTTTATTTTCAATGGTTTGCAGCGATATCGCATTATCGTTACAAGTAGCTTTCTAAGCCGTAGGTCGCTGGTTCGAATCCCTCACCCCCTAGTTTGCCGGCCTCGACGCAGGCGTTTTTACAGCACTTTCTTCATCACCGCGACGAGTTCGTCAATCATCTCTTTCGAGTGCGTGGCAAAGACGGCCATGCGAATCGCCCCCTGCGAGTTCAGGCCGGCGTGGCGCGGAAGATAGGAAACCAGTATGCTCTGCTGCGACAGCTCTTTTTGAATGCGCCGCATATTCATGGCCGATCCGGGCGAAACGGATACGATGGGAATGCCGGTGTCGAGACTTTCCTCTTCTATCGCCAAGCCGACAGCCAAAAGTTCTCGTTTCAAATACGTCGCATTGCGATGCAGCGATTCTCGCAAATCGGGGACAACCATCATGGAAAGAGCCTTGGCCGTCGCTGCCGCAACGGGGCTGGCCGGGGCACTGGCTCCGAAATAAATGGAAGAGCGATCCTTGAGCCGTTGAATGAACGACTCGCTGCCGGGAATCGTGCCGCCGCTGCCGCCTGCCGCCTTACCCAGCGAAAAACTCAAATAGAGCCTTGTCGTTATGTCTTCTTTTTGTTCCGTCAATCCAAAATCGTCGCTCGCGTCTTGTAACGTCTGATTGACCAGTGCCGTATCAATGTTGAAATGTTCAAAAGTCCCCCGGCCCTGCCCTCCCAGCACGCCAAAGCCGTGGGCATCATCCAGCCAGAACGAAGCACCGTCATAATCAGCCAGCAAATCGAGGTAATCCCGAACCGGGGCCGCCGTGCCGGTGAATGAAAACACGCCGTCGGAAATGACGAGTGGCCGGTGATTGAACTGCAAGTTGCCGTCGAGCTTTTCCTTCAAATCGCCGACATCACGGTGGCGAAAGGACACAGGCTGGAATTTTGAGCCGTGAACTCGGCGGATGGCGTCAAAAAGCGAATAGTGTGACGCCTCGTCGACGAAAATGCGTTCGTAGGTTCCTTCGAGGGCTTCGAGTAAAATCTGGTTGGCCGTGTAACCGGAGGCGGTGTACAGTGCCCGCTCTGTTCCCAACATTTCGGCGATGCGGCGTTCGACTTCAAAGACGGGCGGCGAGGTGAAAGCGGCGCGGGTGGTGGCGGTTCCCACGCCGTAACGCAGTACGGCCTCACAGGTTGCGGCCAAAACTTCCGGGTCGGCTTGGAGTCCGAGATAGCCGCTGCCCGCGAAATAGAGGTAGGACCGACCGGCAATGGAGATCAGCGAGTCCGGCGGGCCGTCGAAACTCAGGGCCTCTTCGATGGCGGCTTGCGTGGCCGTCTGCGGCGCCGAATCCGTGCGTGAGGGCTTGTCGGAACTGAAAATTTTGTCGAAAAAAAACATCTCTTGAAGGAGTCAGAAGCCGTGCGACGGGAGTCGGGAAAAACGCCGATTTGTCACTCTGGCTCCTGACTCCTTTAGTGCACGAACGATAACGAGAAGCCCGCCTTGGGGCAAGAGCAAAAAAAGAGCCGCAGCCTGCGTTCCCGGCAAGCGACGTTGCCGTTACTCGCAGCACAGTTCGATTTCCTCGACGCAGTAACGCATCAAGTCGAGCAGGCCGTGCAGGTGGGCGAGTTCGTCAACGGCCACCGACGGTCGCCACTCGTCAGGCCTCAGCTCCTGCTTCATGGTGGCGATCATGGCGGATTTGACGAATTTATCGAGGTCGTCAACTTTCAGGCGGAGTTCTTCCAGCGAAAAGGGCAAGGGTTTTGGTGGCATAACAGTCGGCGGGGAAAGGGGTTGCGTTGCCGACTCGAACAGTGCATCACAAGGGTGCAAAAGCCCCAAAGAAGTGGAGAGCCGGCCCGAATACACATCCGTCACCAAAACCCTCTGGAAAAGGGGCACCGACATCGAAGGCATCGAAACCGGTCCCCATGCAGGCGCAAACCGAGCGCACACCGGTAAACCAGTCTGATACCACTCATGTCAGTTGCCAATTCGGCAACCGCCTAATATTTTCCAGATATTTTTGGTGAGAATGGCAGAAGGCAGCCGAAACCGCCTCCAACGCCGGTCGCCCGACGCATCGTGAGAAAGATTGTAGCAGAGAGTGACCGCGATGTCAAATTTTTTCAAGTGGACGATCTTTCATTTTCAGAACGGTATTGTATTGCGGAATCTTGATGGCTCTGCTAGAATGGCTGAGCGTGGCGGTATCGTGGCACAAGGTCGGTTGGTTCTGTGAAGGTCTCTGTTGCGAACCGGTAACAACTCAAAGGAACACATGATGCAAAAAAAGAACTTGATTTCGCTTTGTGCTTTATTCATTTTGATGACGCAACCCGTTTTTTCACAGCAGCCCACGGACTCAAAGTCCTGGGAGGAGCTTGCCGTCGAGGCCATGCAATCGTTCTACAATGAAAAGACGGGCCTTTGGGATCGCACAGGCTGGTGGAACAGTGCCAACGTCTTGACCACCTTGATTCGTTACGAAAAATTTTCCGGCGACAAAAGCCTGTTTGGCGTCATCGACACCACGTACAGAAACGCCAAAGCGGGCAATTTTCGCGGCCAATTTCAGTTTCACCCCGAAGATTGGCCCAACCCGGAAAGTCCGGCCAACTTCATCAACGCCTACAACGACGACGAAGGTTGGTGGGGACTCGCTTGGGTGGAGGCCTTTGAACTCACCGGGAAAAAGGAATATCTCGATACCGCCGTGTTCGTTTTTGAGGACATGACCAAGGCCTGGTCGGATCAGAACAACGGCGGCATTTTCTGGAAAAAGGGCGAGACCTACAAAGCTTCCATTGCCAATTCGTTGTTTGCTCTCTTGGCCTTGCGGCTCCATGCCAATAAAGTTGTCGATAAGATCAACGGTTTTACGCCGCTGGAATGGGCGGAACGAGACTGGAAATGGTTTTTGGATACCAAATTGATCAACATGGAAAACGACCAAGTTTTCGACGGCATTCAAGAGAACGGCGAAATCCGCCGCGCTCACTGGACATACAATCAGGGCGTGGTCATTGCCGTACTGGTCGAGTGGTATCATCTGAACAAGGACGAAAAATCTTTGGAACTGGCGCGGAAAATTGCCGACGCCACGATCAAGCTGCAATCGCGGGACGGCGTTTTGCATGAACACAATGAGCCGAATATGGGCAATGACGGCGTGCAATTCAAAGGCGTATTCATGCGACATTTGTACTCGCTTTACAAAGCTGCGCCGCAAGACGAATACAAAAAATTCATTGAGTCGAACGTCGAGGCCATCTGGAAAAACCGTGATCCGGGGACGAATCGCTTTGGTGGCGTGTGGAGCGAGCCGGTGCAAACAGGTCGAAACGAGGGACGTGGTCGGCGAGGCGGCAATCGCAGCAGTGCAGGAGCGCACAGCAGTGCGCTGGACGCCGTCGTGACGGGGCTGGGCATTAAAGAACTGTAAAACAGGTCTTCCGGTTTTCGTTTCTATCCGGGAATGATGGTTTTCCGAACAACTTTAACACGGCGAACGAGGAGTGTGAAATATGGCTATCACTATGGGTGCGGCGGCCATCGACGAAGTCAAAACAATTAAGGCGGCCCAGAATCTGGGCGACGAGACTTTTTTGCGGATCAGCATTTTGGGCGGCGGCTGTAGCGGTATGCAGTATGCCCTGAATTTTGACACTGTTTTTGATAACAACGTCGACACCAAATATGATTTTGACGGCGTGGTGCTGGCGACGATGAAAAAATATGACCCGCATTTTGACGGCACGGAAATTGACTTCCTCGACTCGCCGTATGGCCGGGGCTTTTCGATTGAGAATCCGAATTTCCCCAAAACGGCGGGCTGCCCCGGATGCGGTGGCCATTAGAGCTTGCCAAGCACCAACACTCGCTAGGATCGAACTTCCGTTCCCTGCTTCCGTTGAATGGTACGATTGGCGGCGTCGAGAATTTGGATCAAAAGCTCGTCATCATACGAAAAATCAAGGCCGTAGAGGCGTCGAAGATATTCTTGAGCCAATTCCAAGTCGGCCTCGCTTTTGCTGCCTTCCGCGGCACACCACGCCAGTCCGGCCAGCCCCAATGCCTGATCCTCAAGGTCTAGGTCGCTCAGTTCCGCCATCTCCCGGAATAGCGGAAGGGCATTGCTGGTGTCGCCCTCACCGTTGCCGCCGCTGTGGAAGTAGTAGCGAATCAATTGCCGTTTCGCCTTTCGACCCCAGAAATAGTAGTATTCAGGAAAATAATCGATCACGGCCTGCCACGCTTCGGCGTTGTTCAGCATACAGGCATATACCCACTGTTCTTCGACCGTGGCACGCCGTCGTATTGTTTTGACGGTCGGTTCGTGCAACGGGATCGGCGTGGTTCCCCCCCACCAGATTCCCAGCAAATATCCCAAAACGAGCATGAACAAAATTCGTGCCCATACCCTAAGAAGAGGACGCCGGGCATGGCGAGACTCTTGAATGGCGGCCTTCGGTGTCATGTCCGCCGAGGAATTGTTCGACCGATACGGCATGTTGTGTACGAAATAATTCCAGCCGGTCAATCGTGTCACCGTTTCGGCGTTGTCTAGGCCTTCCGCATAGAACTTTTGCAATGCACGTTGCACATCGTGAAAAGATTGAAATCGATCACCGGGGACTTTTTCGATCATGCGGTGGACGATCCTCGCTAACGTCAGCGGGATGTCCGGTCGGAGCATGTCCAAAATTTCCGGCTTGTCATTGACATGCATCAAGGCCACCGCCAGCGCGGTTTCTCCTCGAAACGGCGGCCTTCCGGTCAAGGCATGATAGCAGGATATGCCGAGCGAATACTGGTCGCTTCGGTCATCAAGTTTTTTTCCTTGCGCCTGCTCTGGACTCATGTACAGCGGCGTCCCAAGCGTCATGCCGGTCTGGGTCAGTCCCATCGCGTGCCGACCAGCCCCGTTTTCGGATTCATCCATTCGGGCAAGGCCGAAGTCGGCCAGTTTCACATCGCCGTTGTCGCCCAGCAGGATGTTGTCGGGCTTGATGTCGCGGTGAACGATGCTGGCCTGCGCCGCTTTTTCCAAGGCCGAGGAAATTTGCCACAAAATGTCCGCGACACGCACACAGGGCAACGGGCCGTGATTCTGAATGAGCTGTTGCAGCGACTGCCCCGGCACGTATTCCTGAGCGATAAACCAATAGCCGTCCAAGCAATCCGCTTGAAAAATTTGAACAAGATTCGGATGGGTCAAGGCGGCGATGGTTCTCGCTTCCTGCACAAAGCGATGAAGATGAGTTTCATCTTGGGCGAGATCAGGCTTGAGAATTTTCAAGGCAACGTGCCGACCGAGCGATTTCTGTTCAGCGAGATAGACGTCGGCCATGGCACCGCTGCCGATTTTCTTCTGGATGGCATAATCACCAAATTCCCGATGGGGCATTTCCTCTTCCTTCATGGGTTTGCTTTCTCCAATCGGTCATTTTCGCTCGACAAGGCCTGCCCCAGCCGCAACTTCCCCTCATTCTAAGAGAAAAAAAAGAAAAAGGCAAGTTTCCTTGCCCGTTTCATTCTCGTGTCCATCATGCTTAGGGCAGGTACGGTATGAGTTTCAATACTCGGTCAGTGGCACAAAGCCTTTGGCGGAGATGACTTCTTGGCCCTTTTCACTCAAATAGAAATTGCAGAATGCCATCACGGTCGAGCCGAGCTTCGGATAACCGTTCGTGAACAGATACAGTGGTCGGGAAAGCGGGTACGTTCCGTTCGCAACGCCCTGCCTAGTCGGAAGAACGTTTTCAAACTTGACCGTTGCAACACCTTCGTTCAAAAAACCGATGCCCACGTATCCGATGGCTCCCGGCGTCGAGCTGACTCGCGTGAACATCTGAGGATTTGAATTGGTGTATTCCACGCCGCTTCCGAGTGTTGCCTTGCCCACCGCCAACTCGTGGAACACTTCATACGTGCCGGACGAGGTGTCGCGGCTGATGGCCACTATCGGCATATCCGGCCCGCCCAATTCCTTCCACGATTTGAATTTTCCGGTGTAAATGCCGGTAATTTGCTCTTGGGTCAGATTGCGTACGCTATTGGAAGGATGCACGATCAAGCACACGCCATCCATGCAGACGGCAAACGGAACCGGCGTCACGCCCGACTTGACGGCTTTTTCATATTCTTCTTGTTTCATAAACCGGCTCATGGAAGCAATTTCGCAGCGTCCGTCGATGAGCGCGGCGGCTCCATCGCCGGAACCTGTTTTTTTAACGGTAAACCGTGCGTCGGGATTCGATTGCTTCACGGCCTCGACGAACGCATCAACGATGGGGCCTACGGTGGTGGAACCTTCAATGCGAATTTCCTGAGCTTTGGCTTGTATACAAGCCAAAGCGAAGTTCAGGCAGAGCAGACTGAGGACAAATAAACATTTCATTTTAATCTCCTTGGTTTGGGGCGGTGTGTTTGAAAGTGTGACGAACAATTTCTCCGGTCAACAAAAAGACTGTGTCTTCGGCGATATTGGCGCACAGATCGCCGATACGTTCCAAAGCCCGACCGATTGTGGTCAAGGCATACAACGAATTGATTTTTCCGGCAAGGCTTCGCTCGTCGTCGAATACTTGCTTCAAAAACGACTTGAAGGCCACGTCGATCACTTTGCCGTCGTTGCGGATAATGGTTTCGGCAAGTGTGACGTCGCGGTCCGTGGAAATGAGCCTTAGCGTTTGATGCAACGCATCGACCACCTGATCCGCCAAATGGCGAAAGGCCGGGTATTTGCCCGGTGCAATATCATCGCCCGACAAAATGGGAAGCATTCGCGCCGAAGACACGCAGTTGTCGGCAATACGTTCGAGGTCGTTGTTGACTTTAATGGCAAAGCAAATTTTGCGCAGATCGCCCGCCGCCGGCTGGTAAAGAGCCAGCAACCGAATGCACTCCCGTTCAATTTCCACTTCGCGGCGGTCAATTTCTTCGTCGCCGTCGATGATGGCCTGTGCATCGTCGAGATTTTGTCCGTAAAGGGCAAAGAGCAAATCAGACAGGCACTGTTCGACGGAAATGGCGGCTCGATCCAGTTTTAAGAAAAGTCGATCCAACTTATTGGGCAATTCGGTCATGGGCACTGGAGTCAGGAGTTGAGAGTAAGGAGTATCCATTCGCTTGCGTTCACCATCCGCTATCCGAATCTGCCTGTTACGTAATCCTCTGTTTGCTCGTTGGAAGGCGATGTGAATATTTTGTTCGTCGTATCGTATTCGACCAACTTTCCGAGGCAAAAGAAGGCGGTTCGGTCGCTGATTCGGGCGGCCTGCTGCATATTATGCGTAACGATGACGATGGTGTAGTCTTGTTTCAACGAAACGATCAGCTCCTCGATTTTGCCCGTTGCAATCGGGTCCAAGGCACTGCATGGCTCATCCATCAGCAAGACATCCGGCTGCGTGGCCAAGGCTCTTGCGATGCAAAGACGCTGCTGTTGTCCGCCGGATAAGGCCAGGGCCGATTTCCAGAGCGTGTCTTTGACTTCGTCCCAAAGTGCCGCGCTACGCAGCGACCGTTCGATGATTTCATTCAAGGCCGTGCGTTTTCGTAGGCCATGCAATCGAGGACCATACGCGATATTGTCGAAAATGCTTTTTGGAAACGGATTGGGTCGCTGAAAAACCATGCCCACCCGCCGTCTGAGTGCCACAAGATCGATACGGCCATCGTAAACATTCTGATTCTCAACCGCCAAAAAGCCCTCCGCGCGTGTGCCGGGAATCAAATCGTTCATCCGGTTGATACTGCGCAAAAAGGTGCTTTTTCCGCAGCCGCTGGGGCCGATGATGGCGGTTACCTCTCCGGTTTCGATGTTCATGGAAACCTCGTCCACGGCCTTTTTCATTCCGTAATAGAGGGAAAAGTTCTCCGCCTTGATGACAGGATGGGTCGGGCTGCGACCGAACGAGGGCACGGCATTTCGGACCATCGGCTCCGTGTTCGTCACCTCCGGGGTGAGCGGTGTGCTAGGGAGGCTTGATGATGAAGAGGCCAAGTGCTTCTGAGCGGAAAATGGTTTGGATAATAGGGCGGGCATGGTTCGTCAGACGCCGTTTACGCGCCACGCAGCTTCGAGGCGATTCGACCTCGGAGGACGATGGCAACGAGATTTAATAAAAGCACGAAAAAAATGAGGGTTGAAACGAGGCCGAATTGATTGTAAGGAACCATCTCGGCCAAGCGGTCGCCCACCGCCATGTCGTAGGCCGCATAAGACAGCAGGGGAGTGGGTTGCGTCAGAAAATCCGTCCCGTACAAAAAACCGCCCGACGCCACGGCACAGGTAAACAAGAGGGGCGCGGTTTCTCCGGCTGCACGGCTGATCCCCAAAATGGTTCCCGTCAAAATCCCCGGCAACGATGCAGGAAAAGTAACGGAAATAAAAGTCCAAGCCGGACCGGCACCGAGTCCCACGGCGGCCTCACGGTAGGTTTGCGGCACAGAACGAATGGCTTCCTCGGCGGTACGAATGATGACGGGAAGAATCAGAATGGCAAGCGTGACGGCCCCGGCAAGCAGGCAAGGTTTCCCGGTAACAAGTTCGACGATAATGGCCAGTCCGAACAGTCCGAACACGATACTCGGAACGCCGGCCAGCGTACTGATACAAAGCCGCAGCAGCTTTGTCGTGCGATTTTCTTTCGCCGCCTCAACCAAGTAGGCCGCCGTCACGATGCCCGGCGGCAAAGCGAAAAGGATGGACAGCAAGGCAATCGCCGCGGTTCCCAACAGTTCGGGGCCAATTCCCCCCAAAAAATGTCCCGCCGTGGAAGAGTCGAAAAAATAACGTCCATAAAATGTCCATCGCGGCTGGTGCATGGCCGAAAGATTTTGTTCGAGATCGTCGATCAATTGCTTGACAGGCACTTGCAGTTCCGTACCCTCAAACAGAGCGACGCGATCCACAATGCGTTTTTCACGCGGCAGTACGTTGCCCGATGCGTCGAGTCGAGTTTCCCAAACGGCGGCTGCCTTTAATTGTGACAAATAACGCAGGGCCATGGACCAGTGAGCGGGGCCGAAACGCACTTCGGGCGGCAAATGCTTTATATCGTCACGATTTTTTAGAGTCGTCTCCGGCCCCAGAATGGCCCCTGTTCCTTCCTCGCCCGTGATAAGCGTGCGAATTTGCCGATAGGCCGATGCGTAGGACAGATCGGGATTGAGCGGCAACATTTGCTCCCGCAGCGCAAGATCGGCGTTTTCCGCAATCAAAAAATACTCTTTCGCAAGGGTGAAAAGCGGATCAGGCGACTGTTCGACCGCGTGATCGGCACACAGTCCTTCGATTCGCCGCCACGCCGCCAGCAAATCTTCTTTGGTCGTGGCCTCACACAGCCGGCGGAAAGCGCGCAGCCCCGCACGATTCTCCGTGAGGCGATTGAGTTTTCCCGCCTTGTCCAGCCAGGATTCGGGCGAAAGCCATGAAAGTTCACGAAGCCGACGGTAGACCGGTTCGCGCGCCTTGAAACAAGCATTGATTTCGCTTTCAACGATGTCGCGGCTTCCTCGGCCAAATTGCTCCCACAGGAATAGCCGGTGTTCGACGGTTTCCTGAAACACGACCGCCTCGCCGCCGGACTTGAAAACCGGAATCAGAACGAGGCCAAGGGCGAAAAACAGGACGGCGATGGAGGCGAAGGCGCAAAGCGAAAAAGCCTTGTCCTGCATTTTTCGCACCGGCCCAAGAATTTTTGGCCCAAAAATCTGTGCTGCGGAAACCAGCTTCGACAGAAAACCAAGCATTTTACATATCACCAAACCGATACGTGAACGGCGTTTTTCTTTACCCTGCTTTTTATGGACGATATATTCGGTGAGCAGGTTCATAGCGAAGGTAAACACGAGCAGCAGAAGCCCAACGGTGAACAGGGCACTGCGGTGCAGCGATTCAGCTGGTGCTTCGCCGATGTCGCCGGCAATCGTGGCAGTCATGGTTCGAACGGCGTCGCCGAGTCCCAATAGAACCTGATCCACTCGATACCAAGCATGGGGCATATTGGCTGCATTCCCGGCGGCCATCCAAACGACCATCGTTTCACCGACGGCTCGCATGGTGCCTAGAATCAACGCGGCGGCGATACCGCTCCACGAAGCGGGCAAGATCACTTTGATAATGGTTTCAGCCCGGGTTGCGCCGAGCGCATACGAGGCCTCACGCAGGTCACGGCCCATCGCGGAAATGGAATCTTCGGCCACGCTGACAATGGTCGGAACAGCCATGACGGCCAGTATGAGTGCCGCGTTCAAAGCATTGGTACCAGAAGCAAAGCCAAACGTTTCCTGCATCCAAGGTGCGACAATTCTAATGGCAAAAAAACCAAAGGCCACAGATGGGATCGCCGCGAGGAGTTCGATAAACGGTTTCAAAAATTGCCGCACGCGAAAAGGAATCATGTCACTCAACGCTACGGCGGACAGAGTGCCGACGGGGGCGGCAAAAAGCATGGAGAAAAACGTGACGACCGCTGAGCCGTAAAGCAGGCTGAGCATTCCAAATTCCGGCGGGGCCATGTCAGGATGCCAATGGCCCGACGTAAACATTTCGCTCACACGGCCTAGGCCGCCCGATGTCAGAAACGGCAAGCTCCGCCAAATAATAAAGCCATAAATGGCGGCAACGGCCAGCATGACAAGATTGGCCATGCGGGCAAAACACTGGAAAACGATTTGGTGGCGAAGTCGTTTCCAGCGGTTCGATTTAGCAGAAAGCAAAAGTGAAGTTTCTTCACTAAGAGGCTTATTTTTGCTCACGTTGGCCTAGTCAAAAAAGAAAACAATCTCCCTCGTTCCTACACCAGTGGCATTATAGGCAAGGAATATTGCGCCGTTGTCAGCGTTTTGTTAAGATTCTATGAAGTTTCCTGTGTGACCGGTATTCTCACGGTAAACGTACTGCCGACGCCGCTTTGGCTCGACAGAGAAATCGAGCCTCCGAGCCGCTCGACAGCGTGTTTGACAATGGAAAGCCCCAGGCCTGTACCGGGTCGCTGTTCGGATTTGCGCTGCTTAACACGATAGAATCGCTCGAAAACGCGGTTCTGTTCTTCGGGCGGAATGCCGCAGCCCGTATCTTCACATTGCACGAAAAGCGTATTGTCGTCGGAAAACGCGAGACGCAGCTCGACCGAACCTCCTTCGGGCGTGAATTTCAAGGCGTTATCGATCAGATTTTGCAGAACAAGCCCCAGTCGTTTCGTATCGACGAGAAAACTTCGTGTCGGAACGGTGGCGGCGGCATCGGCCAACACAACGTGAAAGGCGATACGCATTTCATCCGCTTTGCGGGTGAACGTTTCGTCAAGCCATGCTTTTTGTTCAAGAAATGTTGTTTTTTCCCGATTCGACGCGGTGATCCCTTCTTCCACGTCGTGTAAGGCCAACAGGTCTTCTGTCAACGCTTCAAGGCGATGAATATTGCGGTCGAGCATTTCAAACACTTCACGATGCGCGCTTGCCGGATAAATGCCGTCCAGCGCGTTGTCGAGCGTCATGCGGACGGACGTCAGCGGCGTGCGAAGTTCATGCGAGGTATTGGCCACGAAGTCCGCTTTCATGCGTTCCGTCTGCATCACATCGGTCTGATCGCTCGTAATTAAAAGGCAGGCGATGTCTTCGTCATGATGCCGGTTTGCAATGTCCACAAGTTCCAGTTCGAGCATTTTGCGCACGCCATTTTGTCGAATTTCCAGCATGGTTTGTTCCCGTGCGAGAGCGTTTGACCTGCCTTCCAGCCGGGAAAAATAGTAGTCCAGAATTTCTGGAAAACGCAGCAGATGCTGAACGGAAATCGCAACAGAAAAAGGCTCCAAGCCAAAGAGATGTTCCGCGGCTCCGTTGTAGTACACGATACGGTCTTCGGAATCCAGAGCAAAAATCGCGTCGGGCAAGTGCTTGAGCACCGACTGGAGCCGTTCCCGCTGCCATGTGATCGTTTCCAGTTGCCGCGACACGGTTTGCCGCATGGTATCCACGGCAGCGTAAAGCGAGATCATCTCCGAGGAACCGTCCACTTCGGGAATCGGGTCGAGGTTTCCGTCGGCGATTTGTCGTGCCGCACGGCAGATCGCTTTGAAAGGTTTCGACCAGAGCCAACTTGATATTGCCACAAAAAACAACGCGGCCAAAAGCATCAGGCCGAAGCAGGTGGTAATGCCGGAAAACAAACGCCGTCGTTCTTCCGCAATGTCGGAAACAGGAACGGCGATGCGCAGTGCCCCGACCACGGCATTGTCGTACATGACGGGCGAAGCGGCGTAGCGGTAATAAATTTTTTTCGTTTGACTCATCCGAATCGATTCCGAATCGTTGCCTTGAAGAGCGGCGAGAAGTTCCGGGTGATTCTCGTTGTTGTGGGCGGCCATTTTTTCCGCAGCGTGATCGGAATCTCCCAAGACATTCCCTTCGGAATCTACCACCGTCAAGCGAAATTCGGGGTGATCGGAATAGGAACGGCAAGACTGTTCAATATACTCGGCTGCCCGGGGCCAGTTGGCTTCAAGGCCCTCTTTCGTCAACGCCAGCAACTGGCTTTGAAAACGCCGTGAATTTCGGTTCGCCTGCCGATCCACTTCGTTAAAAGTCCACCAAGCACCCAGGCCGAGAATCACGGCAATGAGCAACAAATTCCCTATGAGAAGAGACGAAAAGAAACTGCGTGGTTTTGCCATGAACCCTGCCTCATTTTTCCGTCGAAGGATTCAAACGATAGCCCACTCCGCGAACGGTCTCGATCATTTTGCGTGCCTCGCCTAACTTGCCTCGCAAACCCGTGACGTGAACGTCAATGGTACGTTCCGTGACAAACATGTCGCCGCCCAAGACGCTGTCAATCAGTTGATTGCGAGTGAGAACCCGACCTTTCGACCGGGCTAAAGCAAAAAGCAGGCGAAATTCCGCCCCGGTCAAGTTGATCGGTTTTCCGTCAACGAGCACGTAATGAGCCTCGAAATCGATTTGAATGGGGCCGATTTGCAACAAATTTTTTTCGTCTTCCTGCCTGTTTCGCCGCAAGAGCGCATTGACGCGCGCCAAGAGGACGGCAGCGTTGAAAGGCTTGCTCATGTAATCGTCCGCGCCCATTTCCAGCCCGACTACCACGTCGCTTTCCTCGCCCAGTGCGCTGACGATCATCACGGGGATAGACGACAGCGCACGGTCCGCACGAATCTGTTTCAGTGTTTTCAGTCCTCCGATGCCGGGCATCATAAGGTCCAGCAGAATGGCGTCGGGAATTTTTTTCCGGGCAATTTCAAGCCCTTCCTCGCCACTTGCCGCCGTGAAAACGATCAAACCGCGGCTCTCCAGACGCAGTTTGATGTTGGACAAAATATCTTGATCGTCTTCAATAACGAGAATGCGCTCGGAAGACATGGTTCATTTGATGCTTGAGATCGGAGGCGGTTTGGAGAACGCGGACAAACGTCTTCCATTGTAGCCGGCATTGTTAGCCGGATGTTAAGAAAGGATTAGACTTTGATTAGGCTTGTTTCCCAGCCGTCATTGCCGCGATCATGCGCAGCCAAAGGAGCTGCGGCCCGCGATCAACGAGCCGAGAATACCGGGTCAAACTTGATACGCGGGTCAGTAAGATATTTCTTCAGATCATATTCGATCACGGTGCTTTGACATCATAACAGTACAAATACTGTGAATGCCGAATGTAAAGCCTGCTGCCGATCACCACGGGATGCGCCCAGCTTTTGCCTTCCGCTTCATTGGGCAGTTCAAATCGGCTGATTTCAACGAATTTTTCAGGTTCCGGTTTGAGCAAAATCACCGTCTTGTCGTCTTCCGCAAGGCCGTAGATCAGGCCGTCCGCGAACGTGATCGAGCCGGCACCGATCGCGCGAACCATGTAACCGATTTTTCCCGTGTCGTAGTTGATCGAGGCCCATGAACCTTTGTGTGTTGTGCCGTAAACATAATCGCCGACCAGAATCACGCCGCCGTGGTGATTGTCAAACGACTTTTCGTGCCAAACCTCGTCAACCTTGATTTTGCCGTTCTCCGGTTTACCCAACCTGTACAATTTGGCTCCGAAACCGTAGCCGCTGGTCATAAACAGTGTTCCATTACGGTAAATCGGCATGGGCACGTTCGTATCACGGAAATTGAGCCACGGAAAAGAAAACAGCGTCTTGCCGGTGGCGGCCTCGATGCCTTCCGCCGTGTGTTCCGTTTGAATGAGAACAAGGCGCATTCCTTCATGTTCAAAAAAGTACGGCGTGGAATAGCCTGCCATTTCTTTGGCTGAAGCGGCTTCCCAAACAGTTCTGCCCGTCTTTTTGTCCAGCGCGACGGCACTGACCTTGGGGCCGCCGGGCGTGCAGATCAGATTGTTGCCGTCAATGACCACGGATTCGCCCAGATACCATTCGGGAATGCCCGCACCGTAATCCTTGATGACGTTGCGCGTCCAAATTTTTTCACCGGTTTTGACGTTGAGGCATGAAATTTGTCCGATGGCACTTTCGTCGTAAACCCTATCACCGTCAATCGTTGGCGTTCCTCGCGTGCTGGGATAGCGACGCCGCTCCGCGAGGCCCGGCCCGTTGTCGTTCTGCCACAAAAGTTTGCCGTTCATGTCCAAGCAGAAGACCATCGCCAGCGTTTTGTCCTCTTTTTCGATATTGCCGCTTGTAAAAATTCGGCCATCATCGACGGTCACGCCGGAATAGCCGTGGCCGATAAAGTCCGCTGTCCACAAAAGTGTCGGTCCGCCGTCGGGCCAAGATTTGAGCAGGCCCGTGTCAGGTGATTTGCCGTCTCCCTTGAGGCCGCGAAAGACGGGCCAGCTTGCGTTTTGAGCGTCTTGAGCTAAAACAAGGGACGCCTGAAGGGCGAAAACAAGTGCCATCGAAAGGGAAAGAGCAAGTCGTTTGCGGAATAATCGTTTCATTGTTTTGGCTCTCCGAGAACAGCATCAGTGTAGACGAACGATCTCGCCATTGTAACCGAATTCTTGCCTGAAAACAACGACATGCCGGAGAGAATCGCCATGAACGATTACGAGCTGCTTGATTTCGGCGAGGGACGACGTTTGGAACGTTTTGGGACAAGAATCGTTGACCGACCTTGCCCTGTCGCAGAAAATTTGCGGAAAAATGCGCCGGAACTTTGGGCCAAGGCTGTTTTTCAATTTATCGCCGATCACAAACGCAGCGATGCCGAACGCGGCCAGTGGTTGCCGAGCATTCCAGAGTCGTGGACGGTCAATTTCGGGCAAATTCGTTTTGAATTGCGTGGCACGCCCTTTGGCCATCTGGGTATTTTTCCTGAGCAGCAAAAAAATTGGCGACGCATTTTTGTTCTGCTCAAGAATATGCCGGTCGAGGAGCGGAGAAAGTTGCGTGTGCTGAACCTGTTCGCCTACACCGGGGGCAGTTCCATCGCCGCCGCGCTGGCCGGGCCGGAAATGGAAGTCGTGCATGTCGATTCGTCTCGCAGCGTGGTAGACTGGGCTAAACGCAACGCGGAACTTTCAGGTGTGGGCGACCGGATTCGCTTCATTGTGGAGGATGCGCGAAAATTTGTGCGGCGTGAGGCCAAGCGGCGTCATTTTTATGATGCCGTTGTCCTTGACCCGCCGAGCTACGGCCACGGCGTGCGGGGCGAGGCGTGGAAGATTTCCGAACACTTGCCGCAATTGCTGACCGACATTGTAGCGATTCTCGCCGGGCGGCCTGTGCTTTTTCTTCTCACGACCCACTCGCCGGGAATCGATTCTGTCCGTCTCAAAACCATGCTTTCCGCGTCAGGTTTTTCACGCGAGGTCGAAGCCATTTCGATGGCACTTCCATGCAAAACAGCCCGCAATCCGGGTCAACGGCTCCCTTCCGGCTGCGGCGTGCTGTGGACTTGCGAAAGCGGTATGCAGAGAGTAGAATGAGGTATCGTGGGACGCAAACACTCTAATGAATCCTTCGCCGTATCTGCCATGTTGACACAATTCTGCACTCCGTTCCGCCGGTATTTTTCCCGTGCGTTGGCCGTTTTGGTTTTTTTCTGCCTTCCGGCGTTGGTGATGGCCGCCGGAGAGGAACCGGAAAAGGCTCCTGAATGGGTACTGTCTTATGCCCTGATTATACTCTTTGTTGGGCTGGCCATCGTGATTCTGCTTCGCAAGGCGAATCGTTCCGAGTCGACCTTTTCCCAGGAAGAACTCGACAAGATGAAAGAAGAGGAAATGAAAAAACTGACCGGAACCCACACTTAAAAGTTAGGAGTCAGAATCCAGAAGTCAGAAACTCTTTTATCGCCTGACTCCATGCCTCTTTTCCAGCCCGACCTTTTCGTCGACAGCGTGACCGAACTCACGCCGGAATTATTGATGCACAAAGGTATTAGGGCATTGCTGCTCGACGTCGATTGCACACTGAAACGCTACCGCTCGGAAACCGTGGAGCCGGAAGTTTCGCAGTGGATTGAAGTTCTGCGGCGGCAGGATATCGGACTTTGTTTGATTTCCAACGGCAAGGGGCCACGAATCAGGCGTTTTGCTGAGTCAATACAGGTCCCCTGCGTTGCGCAGGCGATGAAACCGTTGCCCAATGGGTGTAAGCAGGCCTTGCGGTCGATGAAATTCGACAAAAAAACGACGGCCATGGTCGGCGATCAGATTTTCGCCGATCTTTTGGCGGGTAAGTTCGCCGGATTGTTTACCGTGCTGGTTAGGCCGATTCACCCCGAAGAAGAACAATGGTTTACCCGAATGAAAAGGCCGCTTGAAAAAATGGTGTTCACGCCGCCAAGCCCCCCGCGCTGACCTCGGAGGGTATCTTCGGTAAAAGGCTGCCTTTGATTCCCTCGCATGTCATGTCTCTCTGAGACCTGACATGGGGTTTCGGAGGCATCGGTCTCTATCTGCCACAGCCGCACTTGCAGCTACAGCCGCCGGCACTCTGACCGCCCTTGAGCATCTCGCGCACGCCCTCAAGCTGGCCCGTGCTGCCCAGCATTCCATTCTTGTGAATGATGTACTGGGCATAGGCTTCCATGAACACTTTTCCCGGCGGACGAAGATCGAAATTCGTCGGGTCATCACGGAACTGCTCGCGGTGAATTGCACACCAGACAAGCCGACCATCAGTGTCGATATTGATTTTTGTTACACCCAGTTTCGCGGCGGGCAGATACTGGTTTTCATCCACACCGCTGGCGTCTTTGAGTGTGCCGCCGGCGTTGTTGATGCGTTCGACCCATTCATGCGGCACGCTGCTGCTGCCGTGCATGACAAGCGGGAAATTTTTGGGTACGGCCTTTTGAATTTCTTCCAGCACGTTGAAATGCAGGCCCTGCTTGCCGGAAAATTTGAATGCGCCGTGAGAAGTGCCAATGGCCACCGCCAAGGAGTCCACGTCGGTTTTCTCGATAAATTCCGCCGCCTGGGCCGGATCGGTCAGTTTCACGGTTCCGACCACGTCTTCTTCGACGCCGCCGAGCTGGCCGAGTTCCGCTTCGACCACAATTCCCTTCGCGTGGGCTTTGTCGACGACTCGCTTTGTGATTTCGATATTTTTCGCAAATTCTTCGTGCGAAGCGTCAATCATCACGGAACTGTAGAAACCGCTCTCAATGCAATCGTAGCAAACTTCCTCCGTTCCGTGGTCAAGATGGACGGCGAAAATCGCTTCGGGAAAAACTTCGTCGGCGGCACGAATCAAGCCTTCGAGCATGCGCTTGTCGCTGTAGCCGCGAGCACCACGCGAAATCTGGATGATAAACGGCGCGCTTTTGGCGTTGTCGTTCGCGTCTTCATTCTTGGCGAATTTACCAAGGTTGCCGCGAAACAGGCCCACGGTCTGCTCGAGGTTGTTGATGTTGTAGGCCCCGACCGCATATTTGCCATAAGCGTGACGGAACAAGTCTTTTGTCGTGACGATCATTAGGAGGTCTCCATTGGAAAAGAGTGTGAGACAAAAATCAAATGTCATTATAACACGATGGCAGAAAAGTGTAAGGGGTCAGCCGGTGTGGCCAACGAGGTCATCTTGCAGGACAAAACATCGTTGTGGTATAGTGTTTCATTCGGGATGTGGTTGGAAATCCGAAAAATGCCGGGATACAAAAAATGAAACGATTTCTATTTTCTCTGTCGCTGCTGTTCTTTTTCTACGAAACACAACAACTTTTTGCCTACACCTACCACAAGACGAGGGCAGGCTCGCTGTCCATTGAAATGGTGAAACCGGAAGCGGTCATGGAGCAGCCCGACATGCCGCTTGAACTCACGACCAAGCTCAGAAATTCCGGCGACAAACCGCTTGACGTGACGCTGACTTATACGACGATTGAAACGATAGAGCTTGACGGTGCCACAGGTGATAAGAAAACGCTCGTGAGGAAAGCGGAAGTACCTGCCAAATCGGAAGTGGAAACGAAAATTGCCGTGATCGGTCAGCCCGGCACGCTTCCCACGCACTATCCTGTGCATTTGACGGTGCAGTGGCAGGAAGGCGGCGAAACGAAGGAAGCGAAAGTCGTTTTGCCGTTCGAATCAACGATCACGCCGAACCCGCATTGGCCCACGGCGAATCCGCTACTCGGAAAAACAATTCAAGACGCAAAAACCTTGCCGCTCAATCGCGTGGTTGACGGCACCGGGCTTGCCTTGGCCGGGCTGACCACGTATCGCGTCGTCTGGACGCGGGACAAAGCCAGTCTCAATGTTTTGCCGGTAGGCTGGGTCGGTAGCGAACCGACTTCGGCGGCCAGTGTCAACCGTCACGGCATGACACGCGGCGGCGTGAACCGGCAATCGTAACACATCCCCCCGCCGTATCAAGGCGGTCCCGGCAACGTGGCCATCGAGTACAAAATTGCCCTGCCCAGGTCGAAGCCGATTCTTTTCACCGGCTACGGAGCCATGCGTGACACAGGCCCGAACGAACCGCCTTCCGACGGCGTGACCTTTAGGATAACGGCGAGTGACAGGAACATGAAGAAAACCGTGCTGGAAAAGCATGTCACGTCCACCGATTGGACGCCGCTCGAAGCCGATCTCGGCGCATTCGCCGGCAAGGAAATCGTGCTCCGGCTCGAAAGCGATCCCGGCCCGAAGCGGAACACGACCTGCGATTCCTGTTACTGGGGCGATCCCATGATTTTTGCGGGCGAAAAACCGGCGTTTGCGGATTTGGAAGCGTTGGAAAAATGGCGAGAAAAACTCCATGAGCTTTGCGTCAGAACCATGAAACTACCAGCAAGCTCTTTTTCAAGGCATGTGGGGACAGGTTGCGATCATCTGAGGCTTGATGGAGAATTGCAAGCCGTCGTGGTCATGGGAGCAACGGCTTTTCTGGACGGAAAAATCGCCGTGGGCACGCCGGAAAAATTCGTCGTCTACGACGGCGTTCGCGTTTCGATAAAAGGTCAGCCGCTTGGCGTCTGGCCGACGACGATTGCCGCTGGGCCTTGCGTTTATGGGAATATTCTGAAGACGGGCAAAAGCCAATGGACACAAACAATCACGGTCGACGGCGAAACGGCGAAAATGACGTACGCAATGGCCAAGAACGGCCCGGCCTTGCAGCTTTCCGTCGAATGCAGCCGCCCGGAGTGGATCACGTCGATTCAACTCGGCCCGGCCGGCGAACCGGTCGACAAACTGTATTACGGTCACGGTTATTGTATCAAAAGGCCGAAGAAATTCACGGTCGGCGCGGACGGACACCGGCTTTCCACCTCGCACATCGGCATGGATTATCCGTGCGGCATTTCCGTGCTGCAAGCGTCAACCATGTTTCCGACCTCGCTGATTGTGGACAACGAAAAGAATCTGGCCACGCTGGACATCAGGCCCGGCACGACCATGACGCTGCTGCCCGGCACGAAAGGTGCGTTCGACTGCGCGGTGCGTTATCGTTCCATTAACCCGAAGAAGCCTTCGCCGGGCGTGAAAACCAAGGCAGGCCGATTCGCGTTCGACATTTGGGGCGGCAGCTACAAAAGACACCTTGAAATTCTGCAAAACGCCGTCAAGTACGGCCTGACGGATTCGTTGTTCATCGTTCATTCGTGGCAGCATTACGGTTACGACAACCGCCTGCCGGACATCTGGCCGCCGAATACCGGCTCCGGCACGCTGGAAGAAATGCAGGCCGCGCTGAAAATTTGCGAGGAAAACGGCATTTTGTACGGACTGCACGATAATTACATCGATATTTATCCCGATGCGGACGGTTACAATCTCGATCTCGTTTCCTTTGAACAAAACGGCCAGCCGCGGAAGGCTTGGTTCAATCGCGGCATTCAAGCCCGGAGCTACCAGTTCCGGCCTGACAAGTTCCTGCCGTTTTTGAATCGCAATTTGGACATGATGCTGCCCCACCTGCCGCAATCGTGTTACTTCGTCGACGTTTTTTCCTCGATGCCGCCCGTCGATTTTTATGACCGGCAAGGAAAATTGCACAGCCGAGCCGAGACGGCGAAACTCTGGGGCGAAAGTTTCGATCTGATCCGTGACCGGTTGACGGCGGTGAGCCGCGACCGGCAGAAAACTCTTTCCGATACGGAAAAAAAAGAGTTTTACGCCCCGACCATCAGCGAGGCGGGCCATGATGCGCTCATCGGCCATCTCGACGGCGCGGACTGTCAACTGGGGCGGCTCGACAACAAACCGAATGATTTTGTCATGGTTGTGTCCTGTGACGATTGGGAGCGGGTGCCGTGGTTTGACGCGGTGAATCACACAAATTTTTCGCTGCACGGCGTGGGTTACGGAAACCGTTACGCCGGCGGCCTCGATCAACTTTTTCACGGCACGGAAAGCGACGATTACATCGTTTCGGAAATAATGACCGGCCATGCGGCGATGGTGGAAAGCAGCAGTGCGATTCGCGGGGCCGTGCGAAAATACTGGCTGCTGCAACCGACGCTGCGTGAATTGGCCGACTGCGAAATCGATTCGGTTACATTTCAGGACGGCGACATTCACCGCATGAAAATCGTCTGGAAATCACAAGATGGCAAGCGAAAAACGACGGTTTTTGTCAACCGCGGTAAAACGGACTGGGCGGTTCAGCCTTCCGCTGGCGGAGCGGGGCCATCTTACGATAAATTCTCTCTGCCGCCGTTTGGATTTTTCGTTCATGGTCCCGACATCATGGGGCCCGACGTCATCGCAGCGATTTGCCGTAAAAAAAATGGCGACATCGCGGAATTTTCGCTATGTCCTTCCGGTCTTTTCGTGAATGGCCAGCAAAAACCGCTCGAAAATCTCCAGCCCGTCACGCCGGGCTTGGCGGCGAATTCGTTCAAATATGTCGGCGACAACAAATTTTCCGCGAACGCGCTTTGGAAAGCCAAGACCGGCACCAGCATCGATTACAATATTTTCGTTCATCTCGTCGACGAGACAAAAGACAACGCAAACCGCAACGAAGGAATTCGTGCCGTCTGGGGCGTGGAAAACAAGATGCCGACCACGCGCTGGAACGGCGACGTGCTCACGCCGATGAACGTTTCCGTGCCCGATGATGTGCCTGCCGGGAAGTACCGCATTCTCGTCGGGCTGTGGAATCCGGCAGACGGCCACCGGGCACGGCTCAACGCTAGGGAAGTCGACAATGGCCGCTACAGTATCGGGCTGTTGAATGTCGAGCGAGGCCGGGACGGCAAGGTGACGGCACTTTCTATTGAGGAAGATTTGGCGAACATCGACGAGGAAGCCTATTTACGTGAACGACTTGCCCCACCGAGAGAACCGGTGAATTTCGGTTACGGTGGCCTTCGGATTCGGACGCAAGGGGCTTTTTACGTGGAAGCGTCCGCATACGACGACTCCATGATGGGAGGCCCGGATTCCATAAAACGACTTCACGTCACGCCGCTGCCCGATGAACCGGACACGGAAATCGCCCTGTCATGGCGAAACCCGAAGACAGCGAAAATAACCGCCGTTGACGCAGACGGAAAAAAGCTGCGTGACGTGCCAGTGACGGCAAAAGACGATGCTGTCGTTTTCACAACAAAGCAAGGCGAATTTCGTTACGTGGTGGAATAGCCCCCACTCCGTGGTTGTCGAGATTCCGCAGCGTTATCTTTGCGGGTATGACGGTAGTTTCAAACGGACGGCAGCGACGGCAAAGAGGAGCGTCGAGCAGCCGCTGAAATAAAAAACGGGCGTGTAACTGCCGGTCTCACGGTGGGACAGGGCGAAGAGCAACGGCCCCAGTGCCGAGGCGAAGACGGTCAACATTTGTGCGATTCCTTGAATGCGGCCAACTTCGAGGCGTCCGTAAAGTTCCCCCCATGTCGAAAAGAACAGTACCGTTACGGCCCCGCCTGTGCCGCTCATCAAAAATGCGTAGCAGTAAACCTGTCCTTCCGTTTGGACGAGCGGAAACACAAAAAGAGCCGCTCCCATGGGAAATAACGTTCCAGCCAGCACGTATTTAATGCTGAGATAGCGGCAAATCCAACCGGCGAACAAATTACACAACAAGGCGAACGGCATGGGAATAACAAGCAGGCGGTGATACAGCGCGGTATCAAAACCACGTTCAGCCAGAATGGCTTCATTGAACAAACCGATTCCCGAAACGACCAGTCCGTAAAACGAGGCGGCCAGTGCGAACACCCAAAATGCCGGCGTGCGTAATGCGTCCTTGCAAGTCATTCCGGTCAAAATTTCCTTGCCGCTTTCATCGGTGGAATCGCCGGGCGGACGGCGAACTGTAACAAGAACGAGCGGCAGGCACGCGACCAGCAGAATGACGCCTATTCCCCCCCAAGCATCGCGCCACGGCATGTCGCTTTGCAGGGCTGCGCCCATCCCGCCGAAAGCGGCCATAAAAAAGATGGAAGTCAAGAGCGAATAAACGCCCATCGCAAGGCCGAGTTTTCGCTTCGGGAAATACTTCGACACCAACGCAATACTGGCAACGGAAAGAGCACTTTGCCCAAGACCGCGAGTCAAGAGCAGCGCGACGAAAAAGGCGGTACGGCTTTCCTGAATGCTGCTCATCCACCAAACGACCGCCCCCAAGGCAGCGAGAATGACAGCCAGCACAAGTTTGACGCCGTAACGATCAAGCCAATATCCCACCGGCAGGCAAAAAAGGCTTCCGAGCAGCGTGGCCCAGAGATTGAGCGACGCATACAGCGTCCGATCCATTTGCAAATCCGCAAGCCATGACTCGGTGACCATGCCGAGTCCTTGCGTCCTGCCCGGAAACGTCGCAACCATCATAAGGGCCGCAATGATGACGTGTACCCAATTGTACATAGAACATTTAGAAAGAAAGTGTTTCGCCGTTGTCGCGGGTGGCATAGGCGCGCCAGACGTTCAGAGCGACCGTATTGGAAACAAAGCGTGAGGAGCCGTCGAGCAACGCCACGTTCACGCCGCCGCTGTGCCAGCTTCGCGCAGCACGCAATCCCATCGAGGTCGCTCCTTCTTCCGTGACGTAGTCGCTGTTGTTCGCAATACAATCGTAAACTTTTTCGTTCGGTAAAAAGTAATGGTTATACGATGCACAGCGATATTCGCCCGTAGCCCAGGTAAAGCCGCGGCGATAATCGACATTCCATTGCGTAGCGGACTCGCAATCCTCAATGGTGAGTTTGGCCACGGAGCCGGCATAGGCGTAATTTGTGCGATAATCATCGGGGTCGGTCGAGGTGCCCTCCTCGCCTGTGCCCAGTGTGCTTTCGGAGAGCATGATGGTGTTACTGGTGCCGTCCGTGATGGCCGCCAGAGGCTGCTTCTTTTGGGCCATAAAGGGGCCGTTCGTATTCCAGAGCGATCCGAGGGGGGCGTTATTGTACGCCTCACCTGTTCCAGTACAGAAAACGTAATTCGTCGGGCCGGGGTCATCGACGCCATAGATGCTTGCCGTAACAGGCGTTTGAAGATCGCTGGGGCAAAGAAAACCTTTGACGGTCGTGCCAACCGCCGCCATGTTGGGCGTGGTGATCTGAAACGTGGCCGGATCAAAAGTCGGTTGCTCCAAGTCCATCGAATTGTAAATACTTGTTTGTTCCAAAAACGGACTCAATTCGGCCAACGCAGACCAGCTCCACAGATAGGGCAACCTCATCAACGCCCCAGCGGGGAAGGTGTAGCCCTTTGGGATTTCCGCCGCAAGCGTTGCCGGCAGCACGCCCTTGGTCGATTCATGATTATGCGTTGCCAGTGCGATTTGCCTTTGATTATTCGTGCATTGCATACGTCGGGCCGCCTCTCGCGCCGCTTGAACGGCGGGCAAGAGCAAGGCGACGAGCACGCCGATAATGGCAATGACTACAAGTAGTTCCACGAGCGTGAAGGCCGATGTCTTTTCATATCCTGTATTCATCGTAAGTGACTTTCTCCGATAGGGGGGGCTCCACCATCAATGCGAAAACAATGCTGGGGTTCAATACCGATCTCCCGAAAAAGCAAGCGGAGTCGCGTCTGTCGAGCAGCGATTTCTCAAACTCGCGCTATCGCTTCCTGACGGGCGTGGCCCTGAAAAATCAATTTTCGTTCACCAAGAATTCTCTTCGCAACCAAATATCGCGGCTAAGGCAAACGCTGGAACCCACGGTGCCGGGCACTTCCAAGCCGTGTTTGATATACAGCTTGGCCGCCTCTTTTCGCATGACACGGTAATAGTCGATGCCCGGCGTTTTGGGCAGATCGGGGTTGCAAACGCCAAAAGGCATCCAAGGCGAAGGGAGCGGAACCACGCCGTTTTCCGCCAAGAAGGTCATGCCTTCGATCAAACTTTCGACCGGCTCCAGACCGGCGACGAAAACGCTGCAAGCCCGGTTCGGCCCGAATTTTTCCGCAACGTAAAGCAAGGCGTCGAGGTGCTGTTTTCGAGAAGTAAACGTCGCTTTTCCGGGACAGTATTGCGCGAACAATTTTTCATCCCAAATATCCATATCAAAGGCCAACCGGCCTGCTCCGGCGTCGATCAAGCGGTCCAACTCTTTCGGATTTTTCGGCGGTGTCAAAAACAGAATGCCGCCGTCGACCTTGGCCAAACCGACTTGCCGCTCAATTTCGTTCAAAAGTGTTACGTAGTGTTCCACTTCCTTGTCCGGGTCGAAAGTCGAGCCGGCGGTCATCTGGAGGATTTTGACCCGAGGGTCTTCATCGACGGCAAATCGGACCACATCGACGACATCTTGGACGGGATACGCGAAATCTTGCCACGTCTTGGCCTGCACCATCTGATTTGTAAAATTCCCGGAATGGCAAAAGCGGCACTGATTATTCGTTTTGGCCAGTTCACAGGGCCAAAGATAGGCAAAGGCCAACATGTCCCAGCCCTGAATCGTCGCCAGCATCCCGAAAGGCAGGCCGGTGCGCGTTTTTTGGGCAAAAAAGCCGGTTTTGGGAGGCAATAAAACGGTAGTGACGAAGTTTCCGTCATGGGTCAAGGTCGGCTCGCCGTCGATAACGGTCAGATGGAATCTGGCCGTTTCATCCGTTCTCGCCAAAAAGACGGGCACATGGTCGCCCAGAAACATGGTGTTGCATGCGCGCGGCTCACGGAAAATGCGATGCGTTTTTTCAAACGTTTCGTATACGGAGTCGTGAACAAAAATCCCCTGTCCCAAAAGAGTGACTTTCAGATCAAGTGAATCAATGACGGCATTGTCGACGGTAAAAACGGAAAGAGCCATTGTGGTGTCCCTGAAGATGAACGAGTACGACCTCATCTTATTCTAGGGGAGCCTATCCAATATGGGAATACCCCCTCTAAGGCGAATTAAGCGAAATCGGTCGGCAGACGTTCGTATGTGCCGTCAAGAAGAAATTATTTTGTCACAACAATCATTTTTTGCCGTGCCAAAAGATTCATGGGACAACATTGTCAAAGACGAGCGGATCATCCGGCGAAAAGCGGTCGAGGCGGATTGATTTTCGGCCCTGTAGCAGGTCATGGAGAAAGGTTCCCAGCAGTTCCGTCCGCCAGCCTTCCAGCAATTTTGGCATGATGCCGGCGGGGAGCGTTCCGCTTTCGGCGGCGATCAATTCACGCACATCGCCGGGGCCGCCGACCAGTTGCGGAGCGATTTTTTCCTGCCGACATTTCGAGCACAAGGCCGCGTACAAAAATTGGGCCATGACGGCGTATTGCGGAAAAGAAAACTTGTCTGCCACATCGGGCCATTCTTCTTGGGGCAGCGACAGTCCCTTCTCGATGGCCGCAGCGATGTCCGGCAGGATTCTGGGCAAATCGCTGCGTTGCATACCGCGCACGGCGGAAATTCTTTTGGCGTCACTTGTTCCACGCCGCGCCAATTCAACCACGAGGTCGTCTCGCAAAATTCGTGAGGCGGGCAAATTGCGTTTTTGTGCGACTGATTCACGCCACAACCACAATTCGCGGAGCATGGCCAGTCCACGCGGATTCAGGCCGGAAACTTTGGGCATATTCCGCCAACGCGGCTGCTCGAAACCGGCTCGCAGATACTGCTTGACCCGTCCCATTTCTTCTTCATTCCAAGAACTTCGCCCCAGATCGGCCAGACGCTTTTTTTGCGTCTCGGCCAGTCGTTGCAGATATTGGACATCACCTAGGGCATAGTCGATCTGGAGGGCAGTCAAAGGCCGCTTGTCCCATACGGTGCGCGACTCCGCCTTGGGTAGCTTGACTTTCAGAAAGTATTCGAGTAGCGAACCATAGCCGCCGGGGTAGTCGCAACCGAGAAAACCCGCCGCCAGTTGCACGTCGAAGAGCCGGGCCGGCATTTTGCCGATGGCACGGAAACAAAACTCCATCTCGCTACGGCATGCATGAACGACGATTTCTCGTCGGCCATCGCAAAACAGTTCCCACAGGGGCGCGAGATCGCCTGACGACAGGGGATCGACCAAGGCGTGGGTGTTCCCGGCGGCGATTTGGACGAGGCACAGTTTCGGACGATAATTGTTCTCAGAAATAAATTCGGTATCGAAAGCAATGACCGGAGCATCGTGTAGCCGGTCAATCAGTGACTGCAATTCTTCCGTATTGGTGACTGTGAGGTGGGGCATTGGGTAGTCCGCGAATAAAATTTAGCCCATTGTTCGGAGTTTCCCCGGCGCGGGCCGCCGTTCTCTTGGCTTCGTTGCCCTGCGCCCGGTCGTCGCTACGGGCCGACATTTTCCAGCGGGCAGTCACGGGGAGCGGGTGGCGGTGTGGCTAAGGAGTGCTACATTATGCCCGGTTTGCGGCTCTTTTCAATCCTCTTGCCCATACACGCTCAAGTGCCGGTAATACACTTCGAGGATGTAAAGGGAGAGGCAAGTCGTGTAGAGTCGTCCGTACTGATGGCCCCAAGTGTCATACACCGGCAATTGCGGATTCCAGCTACCGGCATTTGCGCCTCGCTGTTCTTGGTGTTGCGGCAAAAGCTCGCGCATTTTCTCATTCCAAATGCGCCACGGCTCGCCGCCGTAATGGTGTAACGCTTGCGTGGCGTAATACCAATAGTACGCATTCCGTGTATAACGACTCTCAAAAGATGGCTGGTACTGCGGATCAACGAGCAGTTCGATTCCGCGCCGGAGCCGCGGATCATCGCGTTTCCAGCCCAGTAATTCGCGGCACAACAGCCCCTCCGCCGTGATGGCAATGCTAAACCCCGGCTCTTCAGGACGGTAAATATACTGGCTGCCGCCGTCCGTCGCCACGGTATCGAGAAATTTCATCACGTTGTCATAACAATCCGTCGGCACTGCGATACCCGCCGCTTCGGCACTTTTCAGAGCCATCACGATCCAACCGGTTACGGAAACATCGGATTGCCTGCTCTGTCGATCCGCGTTGTACCGCCAGCCGCCCGCCACGCTTTGGTGTCGCAAGCAATACGCCACAGCCCGGCGTGCCGGTTCTCGGTACTGCTCGTCTCCTGTCATGGCCAGCACTTCACAAAGCGCGATGGTGCAAAGGCCGTGCGTGTAAAACCGGTCGTCATTATTCATTGCACCGTCACGAAAGAACACGCCGTCACCGGAAGCGCGGTCATCCGCTTCCAAATTTTGCTGCCTCAGGAGCCAGTCCAAGCCCATGCGAACCGACTTTGCAAACTCGGCCAGTTCCTTCCGCTCCGCATTGGGCGTGACGCCGTAGCCTTGAAAGGCTAAAAGAGCCATGGCCGTCGCCGCGATGCGGTTTTCACGTTCTCGCAGCGCGGCATTCGGGTAAGGCCGGGAAAACCACCACGAACCGTCCAACTGCTGCACTTTCATCAGCCAGCGCAAGCCGGCCACGACGGCTGCATCGGTTTTGCCTGTTCCGCCGCCCGCCGCCAGCATGTTCGCGCGGTTGTCAAAATCCCGACCGGCAAACTTGATTCCCGACGGTGCTTCGCTTTTTGTTTCGGACGCAAATTCCATTCCGGTTTCCACCGTTTCTGGCTCTGGTGGGTCAACTTTGGGATTGTCGACTTCCGGCAAATCTTGCCGTGTGATGATGACTTCCGTTTCATCGTTCTGTTCAGGCCCTATCGGACTGTCCAGCACAACCTCGGCCAGTTCTTCATCGACGCCGGACATGATGAGGTCGAACGGATTCACTTCCGGCAAGGGGAAAAAAAGCAGAGCAAAGCAGATGAGCAGAATGGCATGAATGGACAAACTCAGCAACCACGGAAAAAGTCGCTCTCGCACGGCCTCGGCCAGCTCTTCTTGCACGTCCTTCTGAGGCGATATTATCTCGTGGCGTGTCCCGTTGAGCCTGCCGTCTAAGCCCGCGGCAGGGAAGTTGGCCGCCGGGAGGTTGATTGTGTCCGGCAACGTGGATGTGCCACGAATCCAACGCAGTAGCCGCTTGGCCGTCGCGTCGGAGAAAACGTTTTTCGGTTCCTTGACCGCCCTGTCTGACTTGGCACGCTTTTTCCGCTTGGATTCGTCCGTGACAATGATAGGGATGTCGTTTTTTGGTGCTCCTGTCATAAGGCGTTAATCGGCATAATCACTAAAAAAGTCAAGGTCTATCCCTGAGGGATAGGGCAATCGTGGCAAAAGTCTACAAATGATAAACTTTTATTGTCCTAGTTGTCGATACACCCCAAGGAACTTGTTTGTCCGTAGATGCCTCGCCTGAGTTTTTCTACACCGACACCTGAAAGCTGAGCCAGAAACCAAGTTCCTGTCCTATTGCCCATCCCGCCGGGGTTGCCGCTGGTCGCCCCTAAACACCGTTTTACGCTAAAGGTTCAACAATGAAAATGATCCGATTGAACTCGGTATTGGCCCTTCTATTTTGCCTTGCTTGGGCATCCCAGAGTGTGAACGGCCAAGAGAAGCAACAAGACGCGAAAATCGAAGCGGAACAGCGGGCGATTGCCTGTGGGCCAAACGGAGCGGCCGGCCCTGCGACCCGTCCTGTAACCTGCCACGCAACCGGCTGCAATGGCGATCTTTGCGAACACGGGTGCAATCGGCACGATTGTAGTCATGCCGCCTGCCGCATGACCCGGCAAGGCGTTCGGCAGATCGGCTGGGCGAAATGCCCTGTGGGAAAGTGCAAAGACGGAAGCTGTGAAGTCTGCCGCCAATTCTGCCCACGTCATGGCCAGGATTGCAAGCACGGCTGTCTGACAAACCAGTATGGCCTATCAAACTATTATGGCTATGGCCCGATGGAAGTGTGTCCCGGCAAAACGAACGGCATTTGCCCCGTACACGGTTATGCCGCCTGCCCGCATCAGCGGCAGCCGATTGGTCCGATGCTGCGTCAGGCTTTCGCGCCGGCTGACCGCCCCTATTTTGCGGACAGGCCGCTTTACGTGCCGCGCGAACAATACGACCCGAATTTCAGGCCGCGTTTTCCGATGGTTCGAGCCATGTTTCTGACTCCGCCGCCGGTTCAGCAGTACACGAGCACGGTCCCGGTCGAGCCTATGCCAACCTACACAACGCGCAGTCCGCGCGATTTCCTGCACCCTAATCCGCCGAGCATCGGGTATTGATGGGCCGGAGAAGAACTTACCACGGAATAGCCCGGTCTGCGGAGATCGGGCTATTTTTTTGTTCTGTCCAATTCAGCACTTTAGAAATCGTCGACGCGGTCTTTCTCATCAATGTCAAACAGGCCTTTTTTTCGTGGAATTGCCCAGCAAAAAAACACGCCGCCGAAATACAAAACGGTCAGCGGTACGGCCATCAACAACATACTGCCGGGATCGCCGGGCGTCAAAAATAGGGCCAAAATGAAAATGGCCAGCACGGAAATCCGCCAACTCGCCACGTATTGCTGATAAGAAAAAATGCCGACCCGCTCCAAAACGAACATGACGACGGGCAGTTGAAAACTAGCCCCGAATCCCACCGGCAACATCAGGGCAAACTTCATCCACTCGCTGATTCGGGGGTCGGGATCAATGTTCATCATGGCATTGAAGCCGAACAGAAAATCGAGCACGAACTGGAAGACGACGAAAAATGCGAAGGCCGCCCCGCCGATGAACAGCAGAACGCTGACGGGAATGAAATAGTAGACGTATTTTTTCTCGTGTGGATACAACCCGGCGGCCACGAAAGACCAAAGATGATAGGCGACGAACGGCGACGAAAAAACCAGTCCGACCACCACGGAGGCTTGTATCCAAATCCAAAAAACTTCGTAAACACCCAACGCCTTGACCTTGGTTCGCGGGTCATTCTCTTTTTTCGTAAACAGCATCAGGCGGATCGGCTCAACATCGTAGTTTACCGTCGAGCCGGATAGGTCGAGCGCGCCACCAAACAGCTCCGCCTGCTTTTCGGCCCAAAGTTTTTTTGACGTGACAAGATTGTCCACATCGCCCAGCGATGCGGAAATGCTGATACCCTGCTGATTGCGCAGCATTTTTTGTCTGTTCATAACCCGCTCCAATTCGCCGGGGTAGATGAAAACCTCAAGCGGATTCATCGCATCCCGTTTGGCGGCATCAAGCATCGGCGAGGCAATGCCTTCTTTTTCCAATTCAGGCCGTAGAGCTTCAAAATGCCGCGTCGTTTGATGGTCGAAATACTGATCCAGTGCTTTTCTGACCGGAACTTGAATGGTATCAACGACATAGTTGCCGAGGAAGAAGCCGCAGGCCGTACCGATGGCAATCCAGTAAATTGCGGCGAGCAAACATTTACGCAGCTCTTCGAGATGATCCCCAAAGCTCATCGAAGATTCGGCAAAGAGATTATCGTCTTTCATTACGAAGCAAAAAAAGTAGGCCACCTGCCGCGTTCCGCGCCAAAAATGCGCCGAGGCTCCTGCGTGCAACAGCGAACGCACATGCGTCTTGCCCATCCTATCACGCCATCGCGCGCACTACAAGGCCACACACAAAGAGAAGGGAGTCGCGCTCATTGTTTGGAGAAAAAAGGCCGATTTAGGTCAAGGGGATGCTACAAAACTATACACTTTTTTCAAAAAAACGTATTATTTTGCTCTGCCCGGCTTAGAATATCTAAACAACCAAAACAGGCAGCAAACCATCTTTTTCTATCTCCTTTTAACATAACGAATTATGGCGATTTTAAATATTTTCTAAAGAACGAAGCTGCAGGCATGGTATTTGCGTAGTGTTGCGGAGAGTGTTCATGGTGACCATTTTACAATGAAGCTACTCTCGCTATGAGGTCCGGCTGGAAAGTGGGGCTGTAGCTGGAGGAAAATAGTTAATTTTTTCGGGATTCTGTTTACTGTCGCCGTCATTTAATGTATAGTTAGTGCGGCTTTTTTCTAACGTTTGTACTACACGAGGGTTTTTATTGCATGGAAGCCGGGTTGTACGGAGACGGAGCGAGTGTAGAATGTCCCTGTGCGGGTTTTGAAATGGCGTGACCGCGCCAATTGGAGGCAATGATGACATCTATGAAAAACATGCTGGTATTGGTTCTGACTTTTCTTCTGGTCGGGTGTTCGGGCTATGCCTTCGCCGATTTCAATGTTGCGGGTTTTGGCAATGCGCGAATACAGGCTCCGGTCTTTGGTGAAAACCTCACCCCGCTTGGCCAAGAGATGAACTTTAATTTCGGTCAGTCTGCGGATCAAAGTTCGCTGGGCACTTGTACGATGACCCCAACAGGTGGCGGTCGGGTTGATGTTGTCATGGAAGAGCCTCCCAGAGAAATGCCGGAAAACCATGTGGCCATCCAAGATTACGGTTACGTTCCACCGCGGCAAACTCGTGACCTTGTTCCGTCCCCCGATCAGGGTCGGCGTCGTATCGCCGCCTTTCCGGCTCTCTCGCCGGAGGCTGCGGTCGAACCGTCGGAAGAGTCCCCGGTGATCCCGGCCGTCCCAGAGCCGGCGACTGTGCTGATCTTGGGGTTAGGCCTTGCGGGAATTGTGCCCTTTGCTCGAAGAAGACGGCGTGTTTAATCGGGGTTGGGTCTTGCTCGCAGTGCCCCCCTAAAGATTATGCCGGGGCTGGTAAAACATCACCGCCGTCGTTCCTGTTCGCAGGAGTGGCGGTTTCTTTGCGCGTTCGGAACCTTCCGATCCGGCATCTGCGCCACGGCCTAGATCACGCGTCTTTACTGTCCTTCAGATAAAGAATCGAATCAGAGTTTGAGTTTGGCGTGTTTGAATAGGGAGGCCAAAAGTTTTTTGTTGCAATTTGTTGTCTCCGTT
>QMCD01000349.1_pt1 | contig 32904 bp, 32 predicted proteins | sample 1821841 | NCBI WGS metagenome assembly QMCD01 (sample SAMN01991225, study PRJNA193472) | Termite gut metagenome, whole genome shotgun sequencing project. | isolation source: worker | host: Macrotermes natalensis
GCGCGCAGCAGACGGTCGCCCGGCAGGAGAGCCGCGGGTTGTTGCTTCGTGACGACTCACGTATCGACCTGAAGCCGCAATTGGAGATCTATGCCGATGATGTGCAGTGCAGTCACGGTGCCACCGTCGGACAGTTGGATGCCGATGCCTTGCTGTACATGCGGCAGCGCGGTATTCCCGAGGCCGAGGCACGGCGCTTGCAGATAGAGGGGTTCGTGGCAGAAGTTTTGCCCCCCGCCCAAGCAAGCACCCCCGGGGGTGCGGATATTCGCGAACTCGTGATGGAGAGATTATGCTCGATGTAACCAAAATACGTGCGGATTTCCCGATTCTTGGCAGGACGGTCTACGATCGTCCGTTGATCTATCTGGATAGTGCGGCAACGGCTCAAAAGCCGCAGTGCGTGCTGGACAGGATGGATTGGGTGTACCGCGAGGTGAATGCGAATGTGCATCGCGGGGTGCATTACCTCAGCGAGCAGGCGACACAGGCGTATGAAGATGCACGGACAACCGTGGCACGTTTCATCAACGCACGCGAGCGGGAGGAGATCGTCTTCACGTCCGGCGCCACGATGTCGATCAATCTGGCGGCATACGCGTGGGGAAGCGGGTTGTGCAAGGGGGACAATATCATCGTCAGTGAACTCGAACACCACTCGAATATTGTGCCGTGGCAACTGTTGGCGCAGCGTCAGGGGGTGGAGATAAGAATTCTCCCATTTAAGAACGATGGTTCTTTGATGGTCGAAAAGTTACCGGAGTTGTTGGATGAAAAGACGCGTCTAATTGCCGTTACACAAGCCTCCAATACATTAGGGATACGTCCCGATCTTGAGAGTTTAATAAAAATAGCCCATGCGAACGGTACGTTGGTGCTGGTGGACGGGTGTCAGGGTGCTGTACACGGAGGGGTGGATGTGCAGGCGCTTGATTGCGACTTCTACGCGTTCTCGGGACACAAGCTCTACGGTCCCACCGGTATCGGAGTGCTGTATGCCAAACGTGCGCTTTTGGAAGCGATGCCGCCCTTCATGTCGGGTGGCGATATGGTGGCGAGTGTCTCTTTCGCGGGGACGACCTATGCCGATGTGCCGTTGAAGTTCGAGGCGGGGACGTCCAATTTCACGGGCGCTATCGGGCTGGCTGAAGCGATCAAATATCTCGATACGTTTGACATGGCGGAGGTGGAACGTCACGAACAGATACTGTTGCGGCGTGCCACGGAGGGACTCGGCGCGATACTCAACCTGACGATATACGGAACGACGCCGGACAAGTGTGCCATCGTGTCGTTCAATGTGGAGGGTGTGAGTGCGTATGACGTGGGGATGATCCTCGATAAGTTGGGCATCGCGATCCGAACCGGGCAGCACTGTGCCGAACCGGTCATGCAACACTATGGCGTGACGGGGATGTGCCGTGCCTCGTTCGCGATATACAATACGATCGAGGAGGTCGACGCGCTGGTCGCGGGAGTGGAACGTGCCATTAAAATGTTGGGGTGATGTTGATCGTATTGGAGGGATTGGACGGTGCGGGTAAATCGACTCAGTTGGGTCGGTTGGATGCGATGTTCCAGCGTCGCGGGTTGAAGACGCACCATGTGCATTTTCCGCGTTTCGATGCGCCGGTGTATGGCGAGCTGATCGCGCGATTCTTGCGCGGCGAACTGGGCACGGTCTCGGAGGTGGATCCCTATCTGGTGGCGATGCTGTTCGCGGGAGACCGTGCCGCCGCCGCGCCGCAAATCGCGCGATGGTTGGACGGTGGCGATGTGGTGCTATTGGATCGGTATGTATACTCGAACGTGGCCTATCAGTGTGCCAAGGTGGAGGGTTTCGAGGAGCAGGAGAAACTCCGAAAATGGATCCTTGACCTCGAATTTGGACACTACAAGATCCCCGAACCGAACGTGTCGCTGTTTCTCGATGTGCCGTTCTCGTTCACGCGACACAACCTGGAGAAGCAGCGCGAGGGTGACGACCGTGCCTATTTGCAAGGCAAGGAGGATATTCATGAGGCGTCGATGGAGTTACAGCGGCGCGTGCGCGAGATGTACTTGCGTTGTGCCGAGACGGATCCTCACTTCCGCGTTGTCGATTGCGGCGGGGGTGACGACACGGCTGTGATGGGTGAACCGGACGATATTTTTGAAAAGATCAGGAAAGAGCTGTAACGTTATGAAGGATACAAGAACAATGAAGGTCGTAGCCATGGCGTGCCGATACATTCTCGCCGTGACGTTTATATTTTCCGGATTCGTCAAGGTGATAGATCCTTGGGGTACGTCGATCAAACTGAATGAATATTTCACCCTGTGGGGGTTCGAGTGGCTGCGGCCGCTGTCGATGATGTTGTCCGTGTGGCTGTGCGGGGCGGAGTTGATGATGGGACTCATGCTGATGTTCAAGGTGCGTATACGTCTCATCTCGAACTTCTGTATGGCTGCGATGACCTTCTTTACGATCCTCACGCTGTTCAGTGCCACGCTGATGCCCGTCGAGGATTGCGGGTGTTTCGGCGACGCGATCAAACTCACCCCGTGGCAAACGTTCTTCAAGAATATCGTGATGTTGCCGATGGCCTTCATCGTGTGGAGGTACCACTACCTGCAGGGAGGCAAGCTGCTGGCGTTCAACGTGCGGGAGATTGTCCTGACACTGCTGTTTTTTCTCACCTCGATGGGAATCGGTACATATTGCTACCGCCACCTGCCGCTGATAGATTTTCTGCCCTACAAGATCGGTACGAACCTCTTGGAGGAGGCACCGCGATCCGCTCAACCCGAGACGGTGCTGGTGTACCGTGACAGGACGACGGGTGTCGAACGGGAGTTCGCGTTGGACGACCCCACGTGGCACGATGCGGAGCGTTGGGAGTGGGTGGAGACCCGTGTCGAGGAGTCGGAAATGACGGAAGCGACCACCGAAGAGTTTAAACTGCATGATCCCGCCACTCATGAGGATGTGACGCGTGAAATATTGGAGACTCCGGGACGCTTGTACCTGATCTGCATCACGTCGTTCAAGAGGATCGACAACGGGTGCATCGCACGGATCGACGCGTTGGTGGCCCGTGCCCATGCCGAGGGGGCGCGTGTGGTGTACATCACGCCCGAAACCACCGCCGAACCCGATACGTATAATATCGACGGTCGCACGATGAAGACGCTCCTCAGGGCCCGCACGGGTGTGGTGGTGCTCGACGACGGAGTGATCGCCGGAAAATTCAACTGTAAAGACGTTAAATAACCTAACCCAAGGATGAAAAGATACCTATTGACGTTGTTCGCACTTCTCTGTACGATGGGTGCGTTCGCCGAACCGGTGGAGGGTGTGCCGGAGGAGTTGCTGCGCGCCCAATCGTTGTTCGAGCATGGACGATGGTCCGATGCGCGTGCCGAGTTGCTGCGGGTACGTGAACAGACCATTCCGGCGGCACGGGACGCCGCGGAGTGGGTCGACTACCGGTTGCTGATCTGTGCCGAGAAGCTGGACGATCCGATGGTGGAGTCGAAAATGCGTCTCTTTTTGAGGCACTATCCCGAGTCGCTGTACCGCAACGATGTGCACTACCTGATGGGGCTCTACTACTGCAAGGAGGAGGCGTATGACAAGGCGTACGACAGTTTTTCGGTCGTTGAGTACAAAAAATTGAGTGTGGCCCAACGCGAACAATTCGATTTACGGATGGGTCATATTTTATTTACACGGGGTGAGTATGACGAGTCGCGGAAGTACTTCTCGCGCATCCCGTTGCGGAGCGACTACTACGATCACGGACTCTACTACATGTCATACATCGACTACTCGAATGGCAATTACGATGCGGCGTACAACGGATTCCATCGCCTGATGCGGAGCCAGTCGTATGCCGAGATCGCGCCCTATTATATGTTGCAGATCGAGTTCCAGCGCGGCAATCACCGCTATGTGGTGCTGCATGGTGAGGCACAGATCGCCAAAGCGACACCCGTACGTGCGATGGAACTGCAACGTCTGGTGGCCGAATCGTTGTTCCATGAGGAGGATTATGCCGATGCGCTGGCCAAACTGGATGCCTATCGCAAGAGCGGCGGGGTGATGGGGCGTGAGGAGAACTATCTCTATGGATTTTCGCTCTACCGTACGGCGGAGTATGAGGGCGCGAAGGAGTATCTGCGTAAGGCCGCGGGTCCGGACGATGCGCTGACCCAAAATGCGTCGTACCACCTGGCGGACACGTATCTCAAATCGGGTGACAAACGTAATGCGATGTACTCGTTCGCGATGGCGTCCAACGCGAGTCATAATCCCGTGATTGCGGAAGATGCGCTGTTCAACTATGCCAAATTACAGTTCGAGGCCGGCGGCGGTGTGTTCAACGAGGCGATCCAGGCATTGACGAAATACATATCGCTGTATCCCAACTCGGCACGGTTGCGTACCGCGCGTGAACTGTTGGCTGCGGCGTACTACAATTCACGCAATTACGAGGCGGCGTACGAGATCATCGCCGCGCAACCCGATCCGCATGGCGAACTGAAAACGGCACGTCAGAAGATCACCTATTACCGTGGCTTGAAGGCATTGGAGCATGGCGAACGTGAGGCCGCGATGGAGTATCTGCGTGCGTCGCAAGCGTTGGGCGTGAGTCCGCGATACACGGCACTGGCCCTCTACTGGCAGGGGGAGATCGCCTACCAGATGGGGGATTATGAACTCGCGTTGCGTTACTACAAGGATTTTCTGAACCGTACGCCCAAGGGCGAGCGTATCTATGCGATGGGGCTCTACAACTCGGGATACGCCCACTTCTCGCAGGAGCATATGAATGAGTCGCGTGACTTCTTCAACCAATTTCTGGATGCCCACGGGGAGCAGGATGCCTACCGTTCGGATGCGATCAACCGCATGGCGGACACGTACTACATTACGCGTGATTTCAACGAGGCGTTGCGTCTCTACAACCAAGCCACGCTGTCGAGCGACGGCGCACAGTCCGATTACGCACGCTATCAGGGTGCCCTGACGATGGGGTTGGTGGGGTTGAACGCCGATAAGATCGCGCTGCTCAGGCGGTTGGTGGATCGCGGGTCGGGTGACTATGTGGATGATGCGACATACGCACTCGGGCGTACCTATATCGGTCAGGAGAGCTACCGCGATGTGGTGAATCTGCTGGAGCCGTTCGTCGCCACGAACGAGGCGTCGCCTTACTACACGGCCGCACTGTCGGACTTGGGACTGGCGTACCTCAATCTCGGGGATCAGACCCGTGCGTTGGCCCATTATGAGCGCGTCGTGGCGGCATCGCCCCATTCGCCTGCGGCGAAAGATGCTTTGGCAAACATCCGCGATATCTACATATCGCGGGGCGATGCCGACGCGTACCTGGAATTCGCACGCGATGCCGGTGTGGAGGGCGATCTGAATGTCATTGCACGCGACTCACTCGTCTTTGCCGCCGCACGCCGTATCTACCAGACGAACACGCCCGAAACGGCTGCCAAGTCGCTGAGGAGTTATCTGGAAAGCTATCCGAAGGGATTCTACCGTGACGATGCATTGTATTTCCTGGCGGATTCGTACATGAAGACCGGTCAGCGCGAGGAGGCTTACGAGACGTTGGAGACACTCTCCCGTACGGATAACCCCCATACGTTGGGGACGCTGCAGATGCTGTCGCGTTTGGGTGCCGAGCAGGGACGTTATGAGGAGTCGGCAGCGGCGTACAGCCGTTTGATCGCCATGGAACGCGGCACGGAGGCGAAAGGTGCCGCGATAGCGGGGTATGTACGTTCGTCGATCGCCACGGGTGACGATGACCGTATCCTGATGATGGCACGCGACGTGTCTACTTATCAGCATGACCCGTCGCCATTGGGACAGCAGGCGTGGCGTGAGGCACAGTTGGCTCGGGCACACATTTTGGAACGTCGCGGTGAGACGGGTAACGCGATGTCGATCTACAAGACGCTGAGTGCCACGCCGCAGAGCGCCGAAGGTTCCGAAGCGTCGTACAAGGTGATCGAAGATGCATTCCAACGTGGCGATAACGCGGCGGGTGAACGACTGACGTTCGAGTTCGCGGGTCATGGCACGCAACATGCGTACTGGCTGGCGAAGGCGTACCTGCTGTTGGGCGACATGTATGCCGCGAGTGGCGATGCGTTCCAGGCACGGGCCACGTACCAAAGTATCGCGGATGGTTACGCGATTGCGGATGACGGGATTCTCGACGAGGCTCGCGAAAGGATCGGACGGTTAAATTAAGAGGGGCTATGAAAAAACTATTGACGATAGGGTGGGTTGTATGTGCTTGTGTCGGCGTGTCGATGCCGATTTCGGCGCAGGCACAGGATGAATTCGACAGTCTGGGGGTACCGGTGAAACATGTCGAGGTGTCGAAAGAGTACGCACCCAGTTTGGGATACGCGGAAAAACTGTCGATCCCGTACGACGGTGGCGATACGACGATGATGCGTCCGGAGATAGATTACACGGTCACGCCCTCGGCCGAATCGACACGTTTCGTGACGCGCCCCCTCGCCCCCTCGACACTCACGTATTGGGATTTCGACCGCCCGTTGCCGTTCTACGCCAAAGTGGGAGGCGGTTACCCGTGGCGATCGACGGCCGACCTCTATGCCTCGACGCAGCATCCCGATATCGGTTACGCATTGGGATACCTCAATCACGACGGGCTGTACCAGCGTCACGCGTCGATGAATCGCAGCGGTACATGGTTGGACAACCGTGTCGGTGGAGCCGTCGGTAAGTACCTGGGCCGCAGGCTGTTGGAGGGTAAGATCGACTATCATCATCTCCACTCCGGTGCCGAGACGATATTCCCCTATGAGGATGAATCGGGACGACATTTCCGTGGTGGTATGGATGCCGGTTACGCTCCCGTGAGTGAAAATCTGTACGGCGAAGTGCGGTTCGGAGACTCGTTCACGGACCTGTCGCGTTTCAACTTCGCGTTCGACGCAGGAGCGGGACACTTCTGGCCGCACGAATCAGGGTATCCGGATTATGGTGATTTCATCAAGTACCGTATCGGTGGTCGTGCGGGACGTCAGTTCGGCAAACATGTGGCGATGCTGGATGCCGGTTTCGACGCGTCGATCGATAGAGAGTGGTTCTACCGTACCTGGACGCTCGGCGGACACTATGACTACCGATCGAAGAAGGTCGACATGCGTTTCGGCCTGACGTATCATTTTGACGACATTTCGGGACAGAAAAATGCACACTACATCCTGCCGAACGCCTGGTTTCGTTTCGATGTGCAGAACGGGGCTTTTGTGCCGTTCCTGGAGCTGAAAAGCGAGTTGTTTCGCAACGACCCGCACCGTTTGCGACTGAGTAATCTCTATTACCTGCCGTCCGACTACCAGAACGTTCCATCGAAAAGCACGGTTCATTATACGATAGAGGGAGGTGTGAGCGGACGATTGTTGCACAACATGATGAGTTATCACCTGTCGATCGGATACGCGATTATCGAGAATTACAACTTCTGGTACTCGTGGGAGGATGGCGGACTGCGGCATTTCGACCTGGATCAGGGTGGATTGAACTCCTTGTCGCTGAACGGCGGTCTGGATGTGCGTCCGATCAGCGACCTGACGGTGTCGTTACGCCTGAAGCTGGGCAGTCATACGGATCATGTGGAGGTAGCGACGTTGCTTCCCGAGTTCGAGGGGCGTGTCGGTGTGCAGTATCGACACCGTAAATTCTTGCTGGGTGCACATATCGACATGATTTCCGCACGTGACATGTCGCTATTCCGTGGCGATAGCAGGGAGGGAGACATTACGTTACCTTTTTCGGCCGACATGGGGTTGGAGTTCGACTGGTATGCACTGGATTGGATGACGATTTATGCCCAAGGGTATAACCTGTTCAACGGCCCGTTGTACGACTGGAGCCGTCCCCTGCCAATGTTCGGACCCGGTTTCGAGATCGGTGTCAAGGTGAGATTTTGAGAGAAGATTCAGCTCCCACAAAAAAAGACCCACACAGGGTCTTTTTTTTGTGCTATAAAAAAGATGCAATGTAATATTTTACGACGCGCATTTTCCATACCTTTGCCACGTCCTTTTCGGATGAAACGGACATACCAATTTAATCATTTTTAATACACATGAAAAAACTTACTTTACTATCGTTATTCGCGATGCTGTTGCTGTTCGTGACAGGTTGCGTGAACACCGATGCCGGTGTAGGTGTGGAGGAGACGCTCCCACAGACCGAGCACGTACGATTCTTCGGTATGAAACCCGCCGAAAATGAGACACGCGGCGTGGCTCAGTACAACCGTATCTGGCCCAACGGCAGTGTGATCAACTATTCATTCTTGAACGGTTCTCCCGAATTGCGCAACATGCTCAAGGGGTGCATGGCGGAGTGGACATCGTATGCAAACATCGAATTCCAGGAAACGACAAGCAATCAGGCTTATGTTCGTATCGGTTTTGAGACGGATGACGCACGTTGGTTGACGTGGTCTTATGTCGGTATGGACTGTTTCTCGGAAATGGATCCGGCCAAAGAGACACTTCACTTCGACCTGTTGCAGGAATATTACAACAGTGGCGATATGGACAAAGTGCGCGGCGACATGCTCCGTGGATTGGGTCTCGTGTTGGGTCTCGAATTGGAGAACCGTCACCCGAATTTCAGTTTGACCTTCTCGGACAGTCGCGGTAAAACACCGAAGGATTACTGGGAAGAGTTCTTCCCCGAAGTAGCCGATTGGGATGCCGCTTGGTCGATTATCGAATCGTATGTGCTGACTCCGCTTGTCGATCACCCGATTTTTACCAAAAAAACTACGACTTGGGATCCTCAGTCGATCATGAACTGGCCTTACCCCAACGGATTGCGTGACGAGTTGCCAGGTGGCCCTGCAACGGACATCCATGAGCTTTCGGACATGGATAAAGAGTTTATCGCTACGATCTATCCGGGTCGTCAGGCTCCCGTTGATCCCCCCTTGGCCAAATTTACCAGCACGCCGAATAATTCGACTTTCTGGAATAACGTTACGCTGACCGGCAACGTGACAGGTGAGTGGAACAGCCAAACCAACACCTACGATATCAATGGCGACCAGAATGCGACATATACGGTGACGATCAGCGGTACTCCCGTAAACTCGTTGCAGATCAAGGAGGCGAAGGGCATGACGGGCCTCACGATCTCAAATTCTTCTTCTCTCACGTCGCTCTATTTCGAGACGTCGATTCCGTCGTTAAAAACCCTCGATATTCAGCGGACACAACTCGCGTTGCTCGATATCTCCAACTGTGGCGCGCTGCGTGACCTGACGTTGAAGGACAACTCGTTCAACACGAATCTCCCGGCAATCAGCTCTTGCCTCGCGGGTCTCACCGACTGGACGAATATGCAATCTCCCGACCCGTATCACCGTGTGTACCTCGGTGCCAACGACCCTGTGGCTGACCTGTTGGGTATTTGCGAGGTTAGAGGCTGGGAAATTGCTACCGCACCGAAGAAACTGCTGGTTTTGGATATTCCGCCTCGCTCTTGGCACAACACCAACTGGATGAGCTGCACGCGCCTGAACGGAACAGTTCAAACGGGCGCCACCTGGCAGGGAGGTACCTCTTCGGGTTACTATGGGTTCTCCGGATGGGTGCCTGCCGCCGGTGCGTATGGATGTTTCTGGCGTCGAAATGCTGCTACCGGTCATTTTGAGTTGCGTGGTTCGGAAACAGCTTTGGTTAGTATCCTGATCGACGAGAACAATCCGACCATCAAGGGCGTGCATGTACACAACAACAACAGACTTGAAACCGTGACCCTCCGCTACCTGTACGGAATCAACACGTTGGTGCTCGCGAATTGCTCGATGCTGTACAACGTAACGTTGCAAGGTTGCTCGACGGCAGCGACACAGATCGACAATTGCCCGAATCTTCCGCGTGTGACGGTGATTCGATAATTTTTATCACCATCTTATATCGAGCCCTCCGACACAGTTCGGGGGGCTTTTTTTGCAAATTTATTTTTGTATTTTTGCAATATGGATAAATCAGGCAAGAAGATCGGAGTGGCACTTTCGGGAGGCGGATACCGTGCGGCGGCGTATCATATCGGTACCCTCAGGGCACTGGACAGGCTCGGTATTTTGGATCATGTGGATGTGATCTCGTCCGTGTCGGGAGGATCCATTACCTCCGCCTACTACGCCCTGAACAAGGAGAAATATAGCGGTGACTTTGCCGCGTTCGAGGAGTCGTTCGCCCGAAAATTGCAACGCGGAGTGCTGTGGAGCAGTGTGCTCAATCTGCTGCTGATCGTTGCACTGATGGCACTGTCGGTATACCTGGTCGGGTGGTGGGTACTGATCCCGGAACTGATCGTGCTGTTCTTCTTCAGTTATAAGTTGCTCAACTTCAGCTTCTGGATCAAACGTGCCTATGACCGACTGTTCTTCAAAGGTGCCAAGCTGTCGCATTTCCCCGAAACGCCGCTTATCGCGATTAACTCCACCAATATCGCGACGGGCACACTCTTCACCTTCTCGCAAAAAAAGATCCGTGGCCACTATATCGACCCCAACGAAAAGGATGGCGATCGGCGTAAATTGCAGGAGATCGGTTTCGAGGAGCATGGGGATTTCCCGGTGTGTGACGCCGTGATGGCATCGTCATGCGTACCGTTCGCCTTCTCGCCCATTCGGATCAAGAAGAAATACCACAAAAAGCATCCCGTGTACCGTATCGAGCGTCCCCTGCTGGTCGACGGCGGACTGTATGACAATCAGGGGGCACACAAACTCAGCAATAAAGACAGCGATTACCACACGCCGATCGTCATCGTGAGTGATGCCGGGGCAGGGGTGATGAATGCACGGTGGGCGTTCAATATCCCGCTGATGCTGATGAAGACGTCCAACATCATGATGCATCGCATCAAGACCTTCCAAATGGAGGACAACATCTATACCGGTGTCGAGCGTGGAAGACGGTACGCGTACTTGTCGTTGGGGTGGAACGTGAGCGAGGTGCCGTTGGTGGGATTTGTCGACCACGTGGTCGAGGGACACGTGGCCCCCGAACTGTACACCCATCACGGAATCTCACAAGAGGATGCCGAATCCCTTCGGAAGGTGCACAAGGGGCGTCGCAAGCGTTGGGATATCGACTGCGAACTGTACGAAAAAATAATCAGCCAGCTCAAACAAAATATCGGATGGGAGGAGTTGCAGCGCATCAAACCCTCCAAAAAGGTACATGAATTGGCCCGGAATGTCGGGACGAACCTAACGGCACTCAAAAAGAGTCAGATCGAAGCCCTGGCCGCACATTCAAATTGGTTGACCGAGGTACAGGTTCGGTTGTACCTGCCGCATCTGATCGCACGATAAATCTCACAAAAACCATACGCCATGAAACAGTTTGTCAAGGCATTTCGCCGCCACTTGAATTATTATCCCAATACGCACGACGACATTATCCGTGTCGGAAGCTATGGCCACATGACCGCCAAGGGGTTCAAAAAGGAGGGGGATCTCGATTTCGAGTTTAAAACCGAACGTGTGAATAAGAGAGATCGCGGATTGATTTTCGACGACAATGCCTCGATGGAGCTGTTGTTGGATGCCGATGCGAAGAGAGTGGCCGGCACGACTTTCAAGATCAGTTTGAAACGTGATCGGTCGTTCTATCTCTCGGTGAAGGTGTCGGCTGTCAAAGAGATGGTAAATCGCTATGACACGCTCACCAAAGGGCTTGAGGAAAGGATTCGCGAAGGACGGTGGGACAAGGATTGGGTGGTCGTCACGTCACTCGTGCTGTCCGAAAACTACTTCTGGACGACCTCCAAAAAGAGAGGTGCCGAAGTGATCGCGGAGTGTGACGTCGAGGGGGTGAAGACCGCGGAAGAACTGGCCAATCTGCCGAAAGCGCACTTTAAGGTGTGTTCCAGGTCTGAAAATACCGTTACCTGTTTTCCGCAAGAGGAGGGTGAGGATATTTTCGGGTTTCACCTGATGCAACTCAAAAGATCGCACATGCGGCGTATCGCCCGTCCCTCGTTCGGCGGCATGATGGAGATGGAGATCGACCTCGATGCTCCGATTTACGAAGATGCGGATGAACTCTACGCGTGGGAGGAGTATACCCAGGATGAGTGGGAGGATGATGGAAGCGAACTGGCTTAAGCGAAAATGTAGAGTAACGAGCCGCCTTTGATCGTGTCGATGATGGTTTTGTTCAACTCGCGGGGCAGGGCGGGACATCCGTGACTGCGTCCGAGACGTCCTGTCATGGCGATAGTCTGCCGCGAACAATAATCCGCACCATGCATGACGATCGCACGTGCCTTCGCATTGTCGTTCACACCCCGTTCGAGACCGTTCAATACCAATGAATAACCGTTACGTCCCTGATAGGTTCCTTCGGTGAGATAGGTGCCGAGTGAACTTTTGTGACACCCCGATGTGTTGCCGAACGAGGTGGCGTACAACTCGCCGCTGCCCCTGCCATGTGACACGATGGAGTGGAACAGCAACTGCCTGTTGGCCATGTCGATCACCACCATACGCTCCTCCGAAGATGGTTTGGAGAAGTCGATCAGGGTCAGAATTTCCTTGTTGCGTCCCGGGGTGGCGACATACTTGGCATACGCAGCCTCGAACGCTTTGTACGTCACATATTCCGACAATCCGGCCTGGCGATAGATCTGTTCGGCGGACACGGATTGCGGCGTCGCGAGTTGCGAGGGTACGATGGCTGCCGATGCGCCGAACGGCAGGAGGATGGCTATCAGGATCAGTAGTTTTTTCATCGTGGATATAACGCAGAAAAGGGGGCGATTATTGCATTACTCGATCACCACGAGGAGCGCTCCATCCACCGGTGCCCAGTCGTAAATGAACTTGGCGTGCGAGGTGGCATTACGGATGCACATGTGCGACCGTGGGGTGGTGCCCAGTGTCGATGAGAACTCGACGGGAGTCTGATTCGGATAGTTCACCGGCACACCATGGATGTACCCTCCGCCGCTGAAACGGCTGGCATGGGGAGTGAATCCCGCGATCTCGCTCGACCCGTCCTTCGTGAACAACATTTTGGATTTCTTCTCCTGAATGACGAAGATTCCTAACGGTGTGGGCATCTGATAGGGTGGGTTGTGTGCACCGGTCGAACAGGGATTCATCGAACGGATTAGCCATGTGTGTTGTGCGGGACCGGGTTGTTTTTCGAGCGTGGCGATATTCTGCATCGCGCGATCGGCTACGATGACACGTGTGAACGGTACGGGATTCGTAATCGTATGCACATATCGTGTCGGTACGCGATAGGTGTCGCGGGTGATCTCGTGAATGGTTTCGAGGGTCGTCCAACGTTCGTCTTGTGACACGACACGCACCCACATGCCATCGTCACCGTACAACACCGGTTTCACAGAATCACGCACGTCGTAGAGCGGAATGCCTTGATACTGTTCGTTACCCAGCGAGTCCGCGGCACGGTGGTACTCGTCCGTATGGCTGTTGTACACGAGGGGAGCACGGCCATGTTCATCGCGTCGGTTTTCGAGCACACCCCACGAGCCACCCTTACGCTCCGCGTTCTCGATGTCGGCGAGTTGCACTTTGATCTTGTCCCACTGGAACCTTCGTGTCGTTTTGCCGTACGGATATTCATCGGCAAGCGTGTGCTGGTCGTAGGAGAGTTGTTTGGTGAGGGTAATCTGTTCGGGACGTACCTGTCCGCATGCCGTGGCGATGGCGACAAAAAAAGCCAACATTAACGAGCCGGCTTTCATGGTGAGGGTGGATGTTTTCATGACACTCAATTTAGCAGGTTATACACTCCCCATGCTATGAGCCACGCGACGACAGTGTTATACACCATCGAGACGAGTGCCCATCGCCACGACAGTTCGCGTGCAATGGCAGCGACGGCGGCGATACATGGAACATACAGGAGTATAAACACAAGTAGTGCCAAAGTTGACGCGGGAGTGAAATCTCCACTCGCGACAAGTTTTTCGGCGAGCCTTCCGCTGTTGATATCATCCGATTCCGGTGTGTCGGCATCTCCGGCGTATAGTACAGCCAACGTACTGACTACCAGCTCTTTGGCAGGTATACCGGCGATGAGTGCCACACCCGTTTTCCAGTTCAGTCCGAGCGGTTCCACGATCGGTTCACAGAATTTACCCACCTTTTCGAGGACGGGTTCCTGCTTGGGGTACGTCGACGCGGCCCACACCACGACCGATGCCACGAGGATCAGACCGCCCATCTTTTTCAGGTACTGTGCCGCTTTGTCCCACATGTGTCGTACGGTGGAACGTGCCGTAGGTACGCGGTACGGAGGTAACTCCATCACGAATGGAGTCTCATCCTTTTTGAACAGGAACGTGCGCAGGGCCAGAGAGGTGAGTATCGCCATGACGATTCCCAGTACATACAGCCCCAACATGATCCACCCTCCGTAGGCGGTGAAGAAGGTGCCGATAAGCAGGATGTAGATCGGCATGCGCGCGCTACACGACATGAACGGCACCAACAGCACGGTGATCAAGCGACTGGATCGACTCTCGATGGTACGTGTCGCCATGATGGCCGGCACGTTGCACCCGAAACCCATCACCAGAGGGATGAACGACTTTCCGTGGAGACCGATACGGTGCATGACCTTGTCCATGATGAACGCCGCGCGTGCCATGTATCCCGAATCCTCGAAGAAGGCGATGAACAGGTACAGGATCAGAATGTTGGGCAGGAAAACGATCACGCCTCCCACACCGGTAATAATACCGTCGACGATCAAGTTGCGTAGGAACCCCTCCGGCATCAGGTTGGAGATTGTGTCCCCGAGCCACGCCACGCCACTCTCGATCCATCCCATCGGGTACGCCCCCAGCGCGAACGTGCACCAGAACATCAATCCCATCAGGGCGAAAAAGATCGGGAATCCCCACAATTTATGTGTCACGATAGTGTCGATCACGTGCGACACTTGTAGCTGATCCTGTGTGCCGGGTGTGTACGTCTCGCGCAGTGCACCGGCTATAAAGCCATATTTTCTATCCGCATCGTTGGAGCCAAATTTATCCTCCGAAATTCCAGAAAAATCACTCTTTTCCGTGTCGGAGACACCGTGAATATGTATATGCCTCACCCGCGGATCCCGATCCTCATACACACCGATGATCGTGTCCAACAGTTCGTCGATTCCCCGGTGGTTGCGTGCGTCCGTGGGTACCATCGGGATGCCCATCATGCCGCCCAACGACTCGTAATCCAACTTCGCACCGCTTGCCTCCAACTCGTCGTACATGTTCAGTGCCGCGACGGTACGCAGGTTCAAATCTATGAGTTCGGTGGTCAGGTAGAGGTTCCGTTCGAGGTTCGATGCCGCAACGACATTCAGCACCACATCGGGCGTGTGGTTGACCAGATGATCCCTTACGAAACGCTCCTCGGGCGTGTAGGCCGTCAGGGCGTATGTACCCGGCAGGTCGGTGATCTCTATGCGATATCCTCCGTGTTTAGCATATCCAATCTTGGCACCCACAGTGACTCCCGAATAGTTGCCGACATGCTCATGACCCCCTGAAAGGGCGTTAAACAGCGACGTTTTGCCGCTATTGGGATTTCCGACGAGTGCTATTTTGATCGTCCGATCACCTGTCTCCCACGGGGCCGCGTCTGCACTCCCGCTTTTGCGGGGCGCATCGACACCGGCCCCGTTACACACCTCGCACGAGGGACATGAGGGGCATCCGCCACATGCCGCCCAAGCTATTGCCTTCGGCAAACCACCTCCTGGGGAGGTGGTTGTCTCCACGGGCACGATCTCCACCAGTTTGGCTTCGCTGCGGCGCAACGACACCTCGTAACCCATCACACGATACACGATCGGATCCTGCAACGGGGCGTTCAGTACCGCCTCGACACGTTTCCCACACACGAATCCCATCTCGATGATCCGCTGACGAAACGCACCATCCCCCTGAACACGGAAGATGGTGGCCGATTCACCCGTTTTGAGATCCGAAAGACGCATGGTTATTTTACTTCCGATAGTTTTTTAGGGTTTTGGCGACAATCGAAGACAGTGGCAATTTTGACTCTCCCATCCTCGATCCAGTAAACAATCTTGTAATGCCTCACAATAATTCGTCGAAATTCTCTGGAAGCATCCGATACCGACTCCTCACGTTTTCCGATCAATGGGTGTTGGGCGAGCAGGTCGACATGATCGAAGGATTCGTGCGATAACTATCTTTGCCCGTCTTTCACCGGCTTTGTTGAGGTAGTAGGTATAAATTTCACGAACTCGTTGCTCTGCCAATGGCATCCATTCGAGGGTTAGTGTCACACCCATGTCGACAAAGTTCGTTTTTTTACATCTTCGTTTGAGATGCCGAGTCCCATGTGAGACTGTTGTACCGCCACATCCAGTTCTTCCCGCAACTCCTCCACAGATGCGGGAGTCCAGGGGCGCAGGAGTGCCTTTGCAGACTTTTTGTTGATCCGTATGTTCATCTTCTCGAACATGGCCATCAGGAGCGAATATTCCTTCTCGTTACGGGGTTCTATGGTGATCGAGTAGTCCATGGTAGCGCTTTTTATGGTTGTATTTTTCGCCGAGGGTTGGATGGAAACCACCCCTTTTCGACACGTTTTTTCTGTTCGAAGAGTTCCTTGATGGACCACAGCAACGTGAATGCCAATACGCCGCACAGGGCCGACAGGATGAAGTTCGCGACAAGTACGGACGCCACTCCGGATGCGATACCTGACAGCAGGAACACCCACCAACAGCGCGTACCGAAGTGATACTCGGCCTTGATCACGACGGGATGGAATGCGCCGATGATGAGGAACGTACCCGCCCCTACGATCAGACCGCTGAAAAGAGACATTACTCAGCCGCTTGGTCGGCAGGGGTTTCCACAGCAACCTCCTCGGGGATAACTGCTTCCGCTCCCTCTGCACTTTCGGTACCCTCCTCGATCGAGGTCTGCATCAACATTTCGGTATCGGCGTCGATACGGGCGTTACTGCTCGCAACGCGTCCGCGATCCATGGCGAGGGTGGCGATGAGGCTCAGCACGACAATCGCACCGGCCATTGTCCAGGTGAATTTTTCGAGGAAATCCGTGGTTTGACGCACGCCCATCACCTGGTTCGAGGCACCGAAATTGGCTGCCATGCCGCTCTTGGGGCTCTGCACGAGCACGGCCAGAATGAGCAACAGACTTGCGATGAGGATGAGGACAATACAGATGGTGTATAACATGGTTATTCTGTTTTATAGTTTTCGATTTGCGTAATAATTTGTGCGAAGTAAGCACTTTTTTCCGGATTTACCAAACTTAAACGCCTGTAAATATCGACCGCCTGTTGGGTGAGACCTTGTGCGAGGTACACTTCGGCCAACTCTTCGGTTTCGTACAGTTCGTCGTCGTCGAAACGTGCCGTGATGGTGATCTCGTCGGGAATATCGACCGATTCGTTATCCGCGACGATGCGATAGTCGTCGAGTTTGAGGAATGCGTCGATGGTTCCACACGGAGCCTCAGCGGGTGCCGCCGTGGCGTCCCACGGCCGTGCGAAGGCGACGATTTTTTGCAGATATTCGGAGTATTGTGTCATGTGTAAACTGTTTTTGCGCTCAGCGATTATTTCGGGATGGTTTTTGTGGTCAGCGCGGTTGCAGATTTGGGGCTTTGTCGAAGTTGGGCGACGAGGGGGATGTACAGGTAGTACCTCCCCTCGGCGACAAACAAGCAAAGTGCCGAAGATGCGCCGCGATCACCACAAAAACTACCATTGGGCCGCTGATGCCTGAAATATATCCGTAACCAACTGATCGACGATTTGGGGGATCAACTCTCCTTCCACTTCGTTCAACATGCGATTCGAGTCGAACTCCGCGAACGCGGTAAATTGCTGTCCCTGTGTGAACGACAGCTCGGGTTGCACGGAACACGTGAATCGTACCCGCACGGTGATCGTGAGGCGGTTCAGCAGGGCGGATTCCGAGGCGGCCGAAACGGCGGCGGTGGAGGAGGTATAGTTCGTAATTTCACCCTCGAAAGCGAAGTCACCCCCCTCGTCGACCTGCACGAGACGTGTCTGGTTGGCAAATTTGTCACGCAACGCGTTCGTCAACTCCGAACTCAGGATCGGTGACACCATGGCAGCGTTGTTCGGGAAATATGCCACGCTGAACGTCCGTGCGTCGGGCGGGATCGAGGCACCCGAAAGGGAGTACTTGACCGTCATCCCGCATGTCGACAGACACACGGCAACAGCCAACAATAATACGTATCTAATAGGTTTCATCTATGCCTAACTCTTTGATTTTACGATACAGCGTCCGTTCCGACATGAACAACTCCTGTGCCGCCTCGCGACGCCTGCCGTGATGTTTTTTTAGTGCACGAACGATCTGTTCGCGTTGCAGATCCGCCTTCGTGGCGGGTTCCGCCGATGTCGCTTCCGGTAACAATGCCGCTGGGGCCAGTGTCTCTGTTGACGAAGGTACCGGAGGTGCAGAGGCTGCGGCCCGTGACAATTCCGTAAACATACGCCTCAAGTCGTTGATATCGGCACGCATGTCGAACAGCACTTTGTACAGCAACTCGCGTTCCGTTGTCATGGGATCCATGTCATGCGTCGACCTGGGTAGCACGATATTTCCCGGAGCAGTGGCCGGAACAGGCAAGTACTTAGATAGAAGGGTAGGGGTGATCAATCGCGACTCCTCAATGGCCGAGATCTGTTCGGCGACGTTTTTGAGCTGACGGATGTTACCGGGCCACGGGTATGCTTCAAGGATCCGGCGTGCCTCGTCGTCGAGCGTGATGGGCGGCATGCGATACTGTGTGGCGACATCGGTAGCGAACTTGCGGAACAGCAACGGAATATCTTCACGCCTCTCTCGCAACGGGGGTACATATATGGGCACCGTATTGAGTCGATAATACAGATCCTCGCGGAAACGTCCCTTGGCGATCGCTTGTGTCAAATCCGTGTTGGTGGCTGCGACGACCCGCACGTCCGTTTTCTGCACCCGTGCCGACCCGACGCGGATGAACTCACCCGTTTGCAGGACACGCAGCAGACGCACCTGCGTCGACAGGGGCAGCTCCGCCACCTCGTCGAGGAAAATGGTACCGCCATTGGCCTCCTCGAAATAGCCCTTGCGTTCGGATGTGGCCCCCGTAAAGGCACCTTTCTCATGCCCGAACAGCTCTGAATCTATCGTTCCTTCGGGAATCGCGCCGCAGTTCACGGCAATATATTTATCGTGCTTGCGTGCCGACGAGGCGTGGATCACCTGGGGGAAGAACTCCTTGCCGACACCGCTCTCACCGCTGATTAATACGGACAGATCGGTGGGTGCTACGCGGATCGCCACCTCCAACGCACGGTCCAGCGCCGGTGCACGTCCGATGATACCGAAACGGTTCTTTATCGCGATCAAATCCGGTGTCATAGGGAACCCCCCAACATTTTTTCACTCCAGTAGGTGTACGCGATCAGCGCGAGCGAGAGTACGATGACGACTATGCCCACCCAGGTAAAGATGTCGACCCTTTTACGTCTTCCACGGGGCGCGCGTGAGTCCTGCATTGCAGGCCTCTGTGAGACAGATTTCTCTGTCTCATCAGCCCTGTGGGCTGCGACGCGCGCCACGGCACCATCCAACGCGATCACTCCCTCATTCATCACGAGCCTGCCGAGCGGCGGGACGTCGCGATACCCATATTGTGTCAGGGCGTGACGCACCTCGAACACAAACCGGTCGATCGCTCCCGCCGCTTCGATCTCCGACACATTCTGACGTTGCATCACCAACTCGCGCAGCACTCCGTCGTCGGCTTTCAACAGCTCCGAAAAGAGGATGTCGTGCCCCTCGGGGGTCTCCTTGGCGAGGAACGTGCCGAAGGCCGGTACCGTCAGGCGGCGGTGGGTGGCCAGATGCGATGCTATGATTTCCGGAATCAACATGTTGCGAAGGTATATTTTTTTGGTGTGATTTCAAAAAAAAGATATACCTTCGCACCGTGAGGCAATCCGAGTGAGCCGGATCGGTTGAAAAACCATGAAGTAACTCGATTGGATTGTCGCAAAGAAACTAAACCGGCCATGAAGAATAAGTACATTGACTTGATCGAACAGACGTTCGATTTCCCACAAGATGAGTTTTCCGTCGAGGATAACGAGCTCAATTTCCATGACATTCCGTTGATGGAACTGGTCAAACAGTACGGTACGCCGTTGAAGGTGACCTATTTGCCCAAAATCTCGTCGCAAATTCAACGCGCCAAACGTATGTTCAATGTGGCGATGGCGAAGGTCGATTACAAGGGGGCGTACAACTACTGTTACTGTACCAAGTCGAGCCACTTCTCGTTCGTGTTGGAGGAGGCGATGAAGAACGATATCCATCTCGAAACCTCGTCCGCGTACGATATCCAGATCATCAACGCGCTCTATGACGGTGGGGTGGTGGACAAAGACAGGTTCATCATCTGCAACGGTTTCAAGCGTCCGCAGTATGTCGAAAACATCGCCCAGTTGATCCACGACGGGTTTGAGAATACGATTCCGGTACTGGATAACAAGGATGAGATCCAACTTTTCGACGAGGCGATACAGAAGAAGTGCAAGATCGGCATCCGTATCGCATGCGAGGAGGAGCCCAAATTCGAGTTCTACACGTCGCGTCTCGGTATTCGGTACAACGATATTGTGGAGTTCTACAAGGCCAAGATCCAGAAGAACAAGAAGTTCCAGTTGAAGATGCTCCATTTCTTCATCAACACCGGTATCAAGGACACGTCCTACTATTGGAACGAGTTATCGAAGTGTATGGGTATCTACTGTGAACTGAAGGCGATATGTCCGGAGTTGGATAGTTTGAACATCGGCGGTGGCTTCCCAATCAAGAACTCGCTCAGTTTCGACTACGATTACGAGTATATGACGGAGGAGATTATCGCACAGATCAAAAATATTTGTGCCCAAAACGAAATCGACGAACCCAATATTTTTACCGAATTCGGATCCTTCACGGTGGGGGAGAGCGGCGCGTCGTTGTACTCGATCGTGAATCAGAAGCAACAGAACGATCGCGAGAACTGGTACATGATCGACTCGTCGTTCATCACGACACTTCCCGATACGTGGGGCATCAACCAGCGTTACATCATGTTGGCGGTCAACAACTGGGATAAGGAGTACCAGCGTGTGCTGTTGGGCGGTCTGACGTGCGACAGTGAGGATTTTTACAACTCCGAGTCACATACGAACGCGATTTTCCTCCCGAAATTAGAGGCAGGGAATTCTCAATATGTCGGTTTTTTCCACACGGGGGCGTACCAGGAGTCGATCGGTGGTTTCGGCGGCATTCAGCACTGTCTGATCCCGTCGCCCAAACACATCATCATCGACAGGGATAAAAATGACAATGAATATTACACCCGCTTGTTCGCCAAAGAGCAGTCGTATCGGTCGATGCTTCGCATTCTCGGATACTAAATTGCTATAAAAATAACTTATAAAAATTCAAAAAACCATAAGAATTTCTTATGGTTTTTTGAATTTCGGGTAAGCTACATTGTCCGAAATTTCTCCATTCGCATGAGGTATTTTCGGGCAAAAGTGCGCTATCGGTACGAAATATTTCTATCGATACATGCACGCAGTTTCGGTGCCGGATCCTCCCATCCTTCGGGTTTGATCACCTTGCCATCCTTGGGGTTGTAGTGCGGTTTGCCGTCCGGCCACAGTTTCGTCATGTTCGCCTCCTGAACGATCGAAAACAGTTCGTCAGGCTCGAGTCCCATCTCCACCAACGTCCCGAGTGCGAAGTACAACAGGTCGATCATTGCGTCCGCCTGGTCGTAAATATCGTCCGCGATAAGGAATTCGGCTACCTCCTCGTTCATCCATTTGGCACGGCTCAGGGCACGCTTCTTGTCCAGTTTGCACGGGGCATCGGGGCATGGATGTCCGAATTTTTCGTGAAATAGTTTTACGTCGTTGTACTGTTTGTTCATAGGTTTCGATATTTTTCTCGTCCAAAGGTATTACCTTTGCCGTCGATATGCAAATCACGAAGGCACAATTTCAATGCAGTTCCGAGAAGATCTCGCAGCTCCCCAAAGACGGACTGCCTGAGTTCGCGTTTATCGGGCGTAGTAATGTCGGAAAATCGTCGCTCGTCAACATGCTGACTAACCACAGCGGTCTGGCCAAAGTATCCGGAACACCGGGAAAAACGCGATTGATCAATCATTTCCGTATCAACGACACCTGGTTTTTGGTCGATCTGCCGGGGTATGGGTATGCACGCGCGTCGCGGTCGCAACGCGAACAGTTCGCACGTATCATCACGGATTACGTGATGAAGGGCGAACACCTGCACATGCTTTTTGTGCTGGTCGACGCGCGCCTGGAGCCGCAAAAGATAGACCTCCAATTCATCGAAATGTTAGGCGAGGAGGGGGTTCCGTTCGGCATCGTCTTCACGAAAACGGATAAGCTTTCCGCATCGCAACTCAATCGTAACGTCACTCACTACAAAACGACCCTCTCTGAACAGTGGGAGGAGTTTCCGCCCATCTTCCTCACGTCATCCGAAAAGAAATCCGGTCGCGAGGAGTTACTCGCCTATATCGGCAATCTCGTCAATCAATAGCCTGCCTGACGCTCCAACCTTCTCCTCCCCGTTTCGGGCGCGCGAAGCGCGCTTAATCCCCGCCCTCCGGCGGCTTTACCCGCCCTACATTAGATCTTTATACAACGGAGGGAGAGGGGTGTCCCGGGGTTAGTGGCCCTCGTCGTAATCGTGGTGTCAGAATAGTAGTCGAAGTAGCGTGCATCCGTGGTAGAAGTCGCCTGCCAGGACCAGTAGAGCCCGCGGGAAGTCTGATCGAGCAGCTGACCATAGGAAAGGTGACGATACCCCGCGACGGGGAGGAGAAAATATACAGAAAGCCCCGCTTACGCAGGGCTTTCATGTCATTCGTACACCAACTCGACACACCGGTTGAGTAGTTGCACCAACGGGTAGGTTTTTTTGAACTCCGCGACCGTGTTCTTCAGCAGGTTTTTGTCCAGCAAAAAATCACTCGACACGTATTTCGTCACATACAGATCCTTCAACTTCAACAGTTCGTCGTACGGTGTGCCAACAGGGAAATCCTTCGGCGGACGTTTCAACTTGTTGGTTTCATCCAACGCGAAGCCCTTTGCCTCCCGGATTGCTTTTTCAACCCCGTCACCATTGTCCACAATCTCTTCGCGAATGCTTTTCAGCACCTCCGGTGCAGGCATGTACATCCCTCCCGTCATGAGACTGCCCTGTGACCAGGCACCCGGATCGGGCACGGGTTCGACATGGAAATAGTACCCCGCGTACCCCGCTTTTTTGCCATGCGGTGCAATGTAAGTGCCCATATACGTCTTATACGGACGCTTGTCGAGACTCCACCGCACATCGCGATAGATCCGGTACGTGCAATCCTTCACCGTCAGACCGGCACACGCAGGGTCGAACGTCGCAATACCCTCGATCAACTGCTCCACAAAGCCGTTGAACTCCGCCAACGCATCCAAATATTGCGATTTATGCGCGTCGAACCACGTCTTGTCGTTGTTGTCGTGCAGTGCAGTCAGGAAGTCGATTACCTGTTTCATAGTTTCATTTTTTTTGTGCTCAAAGTGCGGCAGATTTGGCTCCAACGCAGCGACGACGATGGGAGACGTACACACGTACTTCTCCCGGAGGAGGAGCAAGGCGAAGCCGAAGATGCTGTAGTTTCAGCACAAAAACTACCAGGCGAAGAGCTTGTAGCCGCTCATCATCGCATTCACCTCGCGGCGTACGTCCGCAATCACGGCGTCGTTATCCGGTGCCGAAAGGACGCGATCCACCAATTCGACAATCGCCTCCATCTTATCCTCCTTCAAGCCGCGTGTCGTGATGGCAGGTGTGCCGAAGCGCAATCCGGAGGTCTGGAACGGGGAACGCGTATCAAACGGCACCATATTCTTGTTCGTCGTGATATCGGCCGCCACGAGTGCTTTTTCAGCCACTTTACCCGTCAGTTCGGGGAATTTCGTGCGCAGGTCGACCAGCATGAGGTGGTTGTCCGTGCCGCCCGACACGATCTTATAACCACGCTTCGCGAACGCTTCCGCCATCGCCCGTGCATTCTTCTGCACCTGTGCCTGATACTCCTTGTATTCGGGTTTCAGCGCCTCGCCGAACGCCACAGCCTTGGCCGCGATGACGTGCTCCAACGGTCCGCCCTGGATCCCCGGGAATACGGCAGAGTTCAGCACCTGCGACATCTTTTTCACCTCGCCTTTGGGTGTCGTCAAGCCCCATGGGTTCTCGAAATCCTTACCCATAACGATGATACCGCCACGGGGGCCGCGCAGGGTCTTGTGCGTCGTGGAGGTACAGATATGTGCGTACTTCACCGGGTTGTCCAGCAATCCCGCGGCGATTAAACCTGCCGTGTGTGCCATGTCAATGAGCAGCAGCGCCCCCACCTTGTCCGCGATCGCACGCATGCGCTTGTAATCCCACTCGCGCGAGTAGGCCGATGCGCCGCCGACGATCAGTTTCGGCTTGTGTTCCAGTGCTTTACGCTCCATATCGTCGTAATCCACCTGGCCCGTCTCCTCCTTCAACTGATAGCCGATCGCCTTGAAATAGGTGCCCGACATGTTGACCGGCGAGCCGTGCGAGAGGTGTCCGCCGTGAGCCAAATCGAGACCCATGAACGTGTCGCCGGGCTTCAGACAGGCATAAAACACCGCCATGTTGGCTTGTGCGCCCGAGTGGGGTTGCACGTTGGCGTACTCCGCGCCGTACAACGTGCACAAACGCTCGATCGCCAGATTCTCGACCTTGTCCACCACCTCGCAACCGCCGTAATAGCGTGCTCCGGGGTAACCTTCGGCATATTTGTTTGTCAATACGCTGCCCATCGCGCTCATCACTTCGTCGCTGACGAAATTCTCCGAAGCGATCAATTCGATACCGTGCATCTGACGGCGTTTCTCTTCCGCAATGAGGTCGAAAATTTGTGTGTCCTGTGTCATTTTATGAGGTTTTAATTTTAAAATTCGTACATTTGCTATGCAATATTACAAAATAATTGAGGAATTATGAAACTACTTGAAGGAAAAGTGGCGATCGTCACAGGTGCCGCCCGCGGGATCGGACGTGCCATCGCGTTGGAGTTCGCCAAAGCGGGTGCCGATGTGGCATTCACAGACTTGAATCTGGATGATAACGCACTCAAAACCGAGGCCGATCTGAAAGCCATCGGGATACGTGCCAAGGGATACGCCTCCAACGCGGCCAGTTTTGACGATACGCATGCCGTTGTGGAACAGATCGCTGCGGATTTCGGACATATCGACGTGCTGGTGAACAATGCCGGTATCACGAAAGACGGCCTGATGATGCGCATGACCGAAGCGCAGTGGGATGCCGTGATCAACGTCAATCTCAAATCGGCCTTCAACTTTATCCATGCCGTAACGCCCATCATGATGAAACAGCGTAGCGGGTCGATCATCAACATGTCATCCGTCGTGGGTGTGCACGGTAACGCCAGCCAGGCCAACTATTCGGCATCCAAAGCGGGCATGATCGGCTTGGCCAAGTCGATCGCTATCGAGTTGGGACCGCGCGGCGTGCGTGCCAACGCGATTGCTCCGGGATTTATCATCACGGAGATGACCGCGTCGTTGCCGGAGCATGTCGTGGCGGCATGGAACGAACGGATTCCGCTGCGTCGCGGTGGAACGCCCGAGGATGTGGCCAACGCATGTCTCTTCCTCGCCAGTGATCTCTCGAGCTACATCAGTGGCCAGGTGATTGAGGTGGCGGGGGCCATGAACACCTGATTTTGCGCTTTTCGCTGGCGATTTTCACCGCGCCTGGCTCTTCGCAAGGGGGAAGTACGTTTTGTACGTCCCCCTTGCTCATCACTTTGTTGCGGCAAAAATCTCACACCGAAAATTCACAAAATATCTAAAACTAACCCAAAAATGGAATTGCAGGTTATTCAATCCAAAATCCACGAGATACGTGGGCGTCGCGTGATGCTCGACTTCGATCTGGCCGCGCTGTATAAGGTAACAACTAGCGCGTTAAATCAATCTGTAAAGCGTAATATCAAGCGGTTCCCCGGTGATTTTATGTTTCAACTGACACTGGAGGAGTTTGATAACTTGAAGTCACAATTTGTGACTTCAAGTTTGATATTCCAAAATGGAAGATCAAGTTGGGGCGGTACGCGCAAACTTCCTTATGCTTTTACCGAGCAAGGAGTCGCCATGCTCTCCGGACTCCTCAAAAGCGACGTCGCTATCGAGGTCAACATAAATATCATGCGTGCTTTCGTGGCGATGCGCAATTACCTCGCTACGACGACAAACGTCACAGACGAGTTGGTCGATATTCGGGTGAAACTGAGATTGTTGGAACACGACAATGAGGCGACGCTACAGGCGGTAAACGATCTTTCGGAAGATGTACGGCGGGACATTTCGCTTCTTTATACCGCGATCACGGAACTTGCCTCTAAGCCTGCTCCGGAACCTCGCCCACGTCGTCCCATTGGATTCAAGCGATAACAAAAAAAAACCGCCCTCGTGGGGCGGTTTTTTTTATTGATAACCGAGAGTTACGCTTTAGCGTGCTCAACAGATTTCTTGCGGAAATCTTTCATCATTTTCGTGATCTCGAGGGCGTTTTTACGAGCACGTGTACCGGCAGCCTTGTTACCTTTCTCTACTTGAGCCTGGCAGTTGTTCGAGAAATTTGCGAACTCGTCGTGGATTTTTTTAACTAAGTTTTTCATAATTAAAGGTGTTTTGAAAGTTTTCTGTTATTACTTTGTTTACAAAGGTAAATAAAAAAGTTGGAATCTAAAAACTCTATGAGCAAAAAACTTGCCAAACTGCTTTTTAGCTAAAATCGAGCACCGACGGAGAGAGAAACTCCGATCAAGAATGGACTTGTGAACCACGAAAATCCACTGTAACGTCCATCGCTGTCAAGAAAAGGTACGCCAGTCGCGCCTGATACTCCTCATCGTAGGGTTTGCGTTTTGCCGCCGTGGGATTCACGAAGGAGATGGTCAGTAGAAGTATGCAGATGAGTTTTTTCATAACTCACGGGTTTGGTCACAACAAAATCACTCCACCGTCACCGATTTCGCCAGGTTACGGGGCATATCCACGTCGCGTCCCTTGTTGACCGCAATGTGGTACGCGAGCAATTGTAACGGTACCGACACCACGATCGGCATCAGCGACTCCGCCACCACAGGTACCTCGATGTAGTAGTCCGAAATGCGTTGCATCTGCTCATCACCCTTCGCGATGATCGTGATCACCTTACCGCCACGGGCCTTAATCTCTTCGATATTCGATGCCGTTTTTTCGTACGTATGGTCAGGTGTGGCGATGGCGATCGTCGGCAGTTCCGAGTCGATCAGTGCGATGGGTCCATGCTTCATTTCGGCAGCGGGGTATCCTTCGGCATGGATGTACGAGATCTCTTTCAGTTTCAACGCGCCTTCCAGGGCGGTGGGGTAGTTGTACCCGCGTCCGAGGTAGATGAAGTTGTGTGCGTAGGTGAAGATCTTCGAGAAATCGGCAATAAAGTCATTCAATTTGAGCGTCTCCTCGATCACGGACGGCAGGCCGAGCAGGTCTCCGGCGATCTGGTGTGCCTTGTCGACAGTGATGGTTCCTTTGGCACGTGCGATCGCCACGGCAAGCATCGTCAATACCGTCACCTGACCCGTGAATGCCTTGGTGGATGCCACACCGATCTCCGGTCCGACGTGGATGTAAGTCCCCGACGCAGTGGCACGTGCGATGGACGAACCGATGACGTTACAAATGCCGTACACGAATGCGCCATGTTCTTTGGCCAATTCGATGGCGGCCAACGTGTCGGCCGTTTCACCCGATTGCGATACGGCGATCACCACGTCGTCCGAGTGGATCACAGGATTGCGATACCGGAATTCCGATGCGTATTCCACCTCCACAGGGATGCGGCAGAACTCCTCGATCAGGTATTCACCGATCAGCGACGCATGCCACGACGTACCGCACGCCACGAAAATAATGCGGCGTGCAGCGAGAAACTTATCCAGATTATCCATCACGCCGGACAGGATAATGTCTCTCGTTTCGGCATTGATACGTCCGCGTGTGCAGTCGACGATCGTTTTGGGTTGCTCGAAGATCTCCTTGATCATGAAGTGCGGATAGCCCCCTTTTTCAAGCTGAGAGATCGAAAGTTCGAGTTTCTTGATGTCGATCTTCCCTTTTTCGTTATCCAGATTGACGATTTTGAGGGGTTTGTCTCGCTCCATGATCACCACCTCGCCATCCTTCACATACACGATCTTGTCCGTGTAGTCGATGATCGACGCGCCGTCCGAAGCGAGGAAGTAATCCCCATCGTTACCGATACCGATCACCATGGGCGACGAGCGTCGTGCAGCGATCACACGGTCCTGGTTACCCCGCTCAACGACGGCGATGGCATACGCACCGACCACCTGTTTCAATGCCTGCTGCACAGCTTCTAACAACGTACAACCACTCGACACCTTAATATACTCGATCAGATTGACCAATACTTCGGTATCGGTATCGCTCTTGAACTTGTAACCATTCTCGATCAGCGCATCCTTCAGCACGCGATAGTTCTCGATGATACCGTTGTGAATCAACGCGATCTCACCCGAGTCTGAGTAGTGCGGGTGTGCATTCACGTCGTTCGGTTCGCCATGGGTGGCCCATCTCGTGTGGGCGATACCGATCGTTCCGTCGAGATCCTTCGATTCGACGAACTTCTCCAACTCGGCCACCTTGCCCTTGGATTTAAAGACGTTCAACACGCCGCCGGAGTCCACCAATGCCAACCCGGCACTGTCGTAACCGCGATATTCCAACCGATGAAGTCCTTTTATAAGAATGGGGTACGCCTGACGACGTCCCACATAACCGACTATTCCGCACATAGAATTGTGTTGTTTGGATGACAAGATAAGAAAAATTCCGGAAATGTGTGTCGCTGCGTCTAATTGCCGCCGAATGGGATCACTATCCATAAATTTTTTCTACTTTTGTGCGAACGTACATGTAGTTCCCCAAATGCAGAAAAATACAACGACATGAATCTAAACCTGAAACGCCCCCTCATATTTTTCGACCTCGAAACGACGGGAATCGACATATCGAAGGATCGTATCGTCGAGATCTCGATGGTGAAGGTGATGCCGGACGGCGAGCGTATCGTCAAGACGCGGCGTATCAATCCCGGGATGCATATTCCTGCCGAAGCGACGGCCATTCACGGTATTTCGGACGAGGATGTGAAGGATGAACCTACATTCACACAGATCGCCCGATCGCTCTATCAATTCATCGAGGATGCCGACCTGGCGGGGTTCAACTCCAATCGTTTCGACGTGCCGATGCTCGTGGAGGAGTTCATGAGAAACGGCGTGGATGTGGATTTCAGCGACAAGAAGTGTGTCGATGTGCAGAATATCTTCCACAAACTGGAACAGCGTACCCTCGAAGCGGCGTATAAGTTCTATTGCGACAAGGATCTGAGCGACGCGCACTCCGCGGAAGCCGATGCATCGGCCACACACGAGGTGCTGATGTCGCAACTGGACCGCTACCCCGACCAACTCACGAACGATGTGGAGGCACTGGCAGAATTCTCCACGCACTACAAATCCGCCGATTTTGCGGGACGCATCCAGTACAACGAAAAGGGCGTCGAGGTATTCGGATTCGGGAAATACAAGGGTGTACCCGTGGCGGAGGTATTCCGCAAAGAACCGAGTTACTACACATGGATGATGAACGGGGATTTCCCGCTCTACACCAAGAAAATTATTACCAAAATACGTGTCGATGGGAAATAGATTTGCATGGATGCTGCTCGTAACGGTACTGGCTGCTACAGGCGTGGCGCGCGCCGCGGGACAAAGTCCCGAAGAGGCAGATTTATCTGCCTCTCAGAGGCTTGCGGAGCAAGACTCGCGCGCGCCCGGAGAGGATGGAGAGGATGGAGAGGATGGAGAGGACACCCCGATCTACAAGGTTCGGGAGGAGGAGACGCCCAAGAAGGGACGTAAAAAGAGATCGAGACGCGTATCGCTCGAGGAGCTCGAACGGATCGACCAACTCGAATCCACGGAGTTCATCGACCTGCTCACCACCGAGGATGGAGAGGATGGAACGAATGGAGGTGTTTTCGGCATCTATGAGGATGGCGAATTCATCTTCGGAGGCGACTCTCTGGTGCTGCGCACATCCTTTGAGGCGGTTCCGGCGTACGACACGTTACGTGTGGCACTGCTGCTGCCGCTGACGAATCAGGGTGCCCGGGATTCACGCTACGTGGAGTTCTATCAGGGATTCCTGTTCGGACTGCAACACGTGAAGAACAACCATGACGGGCATGTGCAGGTCGATCTGTTCGACACGCAACGCGACTCCACCGGTATGCGGACCCATGAGATCATCGGCGATCCCGATTTTCAGGCAGCCCATCTCATCGTGGGGCCGGTCTATGAGGATCAACTGCCGGAGGTGTTGGCTTATGCCGAGCAGCGCTACATTCCAGTCGTGACGCCCCTGGCAGACGTGAGGACGGTCGAGAGCGAGGTGCTGTTCCAGATGGCGCCTGTGCAGGCGCGTAAGTATGACAAGTTGAAATCGCTTCTCCAAGTTGAAAATCGGCACGTCACGCTCCTCTATGGCCAGAGCAACGACCCCGTGTTCGAGCAGGAGATCATCGAGGCACTGGACTCGGTGCCCTACTCGCGATTCAACTACCATTTCGGATTCCAGTCGACTGCCGCGGGTGTCAATCGCATCCTCACCAACCGGCGCAACAACCTGATCGTCGTCCTGTCGAACAATCCGACGGAGGTGGATCGCATCCTGGCGTCGTTCGCATCGGCACAGAACAACCTCACGGCACGCGGCTATCGTCTCACGCCGTTTTCAGTGGTCGGAAATCCGCTCTGGAACCGTTTTGAGAGTCTCGACCGCACGCTCTTCTTCAAGGATCGTGTCGTGATGTTCACCAACCACCACGCCAAGCGCGACGACCCGACGGTACGCGCATTCGACAATGAATATGTACGTTCGTTCGGGCAGATGCCGTCACCGTATGCCTATCGCGGTTATGACGCGGCGATGATTTTCGTCCCTGCGATGCGCGGCGATATCACAACGAACCTCGAAGGGATGACCTACACGCCCCTCGTGACGACGTACGATTTCCAACAACGCGCGAATCAAAACTGGGTGCGCGTCCAATACAACAACGACTTTTCGATCACCATCGAATAGTCCCCGGATTGACATGGCATTCGTAGCGACGATAGGGTCTTTCGACGGGGTGCATGCCGGACACCGGGCGTTACTGAAACGTCTCGATGAGGTGGCACGCGAGGTGCATGCCCTGCCGCTGGTGGTGACGTTCGACCGTCATCCCCGTTCCGTCGTGGGCAACCTCACGGAGGAGCAACTGATCACCCCTGCCGATGAAAAAATCGACACACTCGTCAAGATGGGCTATAAGGTATTGGTGATCGGTTTCGACGCATCGTTTCGTGAGATCACGGCCGAATCGTTCCTGCGCTTCCTGCGCGAAAATCACGACGTGACGCACCTTGTCGTCGGGTTTAACCATAAGTTGGGGTGCGATCATGTCGGTGGCGAAGGGCTTGTCGCGTTGGGAGAGACGCTGGGCATTCCCGTGACGATCGTCGCACCGCACGTGGTGGATGGATCTCCCGTGTCGTCCACACGAATCCGCACCCTGATCGCCAACGGCGAAGTCGATAACGCTAAAAAACTCATGAAATGATCGTCAGAGAATACCCGATCCGTGTGTGGTACGTGCATACCGATGCGATGGGGATCGTCCACCACTCGAACTACATCTGTTACTACGAATCCGCACGTTCGGATCTGATGCGTGACCTCGGAGCGTCGTATGCCGCTATGGAGGCCGAAGGAATCATGATGCCGATCCTCGACGTGACATCCCGATACCTGAAACCGGCTCGTTACGATGAGGTGCTGACGGTACGTGTCACGATCCGTGAAATGCCTCAGGCGCGCGTCACGTTTGAATATGAAATTCTGAACGCGACTGGCGACCTGCTCAACACGGGTACCACCACCCTCGGTTTCATGAACGCCTCGACTCGCCGCCCGTGCCGCGCGCCGCAGAAGTTCTTGGATATGCTACGCGCCGCGTGGGAATAGCGTACGGTCGTGGTGGATATAGGCCTTGCCCTCTTTCCACGTCTCGGAGATCAATAAAAACTCACGTCGCCACACGTAATTGAATGTGTAGAAATTCCGCCCCTGCGGTGCAAAATCCGACATGTCCAGGATCGGTCCGAGCGATTTGACCAATTGTTGCGTCTCCTTCTCAAACGAAAAAACCACCTCGTCCGTCAACTGAAATTTTCCCTCTAAACTCCTTTTCATAATTTTTTAAAATGAGATTATACAGCCGCTAACAACCTTTCGCATTACAGAATTGCATCTATCGCGCAGAGCGTGCCCCTCGCGGAACAGATTGTTCCCAGGGACTCTGTACAATCCCAAGGGGATTGCCTCTGCACAAAAAATGCAATTTTGATATCTGTATTTCATAAATGAAAGAATTGTTAGCGATGCAAATATAAGAAAAAATTGTGAATCCAATTCTTGCCTGCCCACGCCCCCCCCCCTCTCGGGGGCAGGCAACGGCCTTCGGCCGGAAAGGCGCGCTTCGCACGCACTTTTTTGCTGCTCGGGGCCAGCGATGAGATGC
>QMCD01000388.1_pt1 | contig 32875 bp, 26 predicted proteins | sample 1821841 | NCBI WGS metagenome assembly QMCD01 (sample SAMN01991225, study PRJNA193472) | Termite gut metagenome, whole genome shotgun sequencing project. | isolation source: worker | host: Macrotermes natalensis
CCAATTATGCTGGATCGTTTCAAGAATTTTTCTATGTTGCATGACGACTCGATTTATCTGGTTGTCGATTTAACGCACAAATTGAACCCGAATGCGGAAAATCTCGCGCTCATCCAAATTCCCACAAATCATCTTTCGCGTTTTCTTGTCTTGCCCGAAGGAAAAGATAAAAAACGTTACGTCATCTTTCTGGATGACGTGATTCGCTATTGCCTCGCGGACATTTTTTCGGTTTGCGGTTTTGTTCAGTATAAAGCGTACACGATTAAATTTACGCGCGACGCCGAATTGGATATTGAAAGCAATGTGGGAAAAAGTTTTTTGGAATCCATTCGTGACGGCATCAAGCACAGAAAATTTGGCGACACGGTTCGTTTTGTGTACGATGCGAAATTGCCGCAAAAAATTTTGGCTGGCCTCGTCAAAAAATTCGGAATCAAAAAACGTGATTCGTTGGAAAAGGGCGGGCGTTACCATAATTCCAAAGATTTCATGCGGTTTCCCCGCAGTGTTTGCTCTTCGCTCGCATCGCAAAAAAAGATGCAATACGAGCCGCTCACGCAGCTTGAAGTCGCTGAATTTTCTGGTGGACTTTCCGGGGGACGTTCCATGTTTGATGTGATCAAACAAAAGGACGTGATGCTGCATTATCCGTACCAACCATTTCAGTACGTTATTGATCTGTTGCGTGAAGCCTCGATTGACCCCGATGTGCGGGCCATCAAAATGACGATTTATCGTGCCGCAAAGCATTCCGCCGTGGTCAACGCACTCATCAACGCCGCGCGCAACGGAAAAGAAGTCATCGTTTTCGTGGAATTTCAAGCTCGTTTCGATGAAGCCGCCAACATCAGCTGGGCGGCGAGAATGCAGGATGAGGGAATTCGCGTGTTGCCCAGCATTCCCGGCATGAAAGTTCACTGCAAACTCACGCTCATCCGCCGCAAAGAAAACAGCACGAATGTTTATTATGCCGCCATTGGAACAGGAAATCCGAATGAAAACACAACGCGGCTTTATGGCGATGAGCATTTGCTCACGGCGGACCCGGAAATTGTCTCCGATGTCAACAAGCTGTTTCATCTTCTTGACGATTCCAAATATCAGTTCCCCAAATTCAAGCAAATTATCGTTTCACCCTTTTTGACACGCCGCTTTTTTTTGAAACGCATCTCGCGGGAAATTCGCAACGTGAAAAAAGGCAGGCCCGCCTGGATCGTGGCCAAGATGAACAATTTGGTGGATCGAAAAATCGTGGACAAACTCTACGAGGCCAGCGCGGCGGGAGTGAAAATTGACCTGATTGTACGAGGAATTTGTACGCTGAATCCCGGCGTGCCCGGCATGAGCGAGAACATTCGAGCCATTCGCATTGTGGACCGTTTTTTGGAGCATTCACGCATTGTTGTGTTTTGCAACGACAATAAACCGGAGTATTATATCGGTTCGGCGGATTGGATGGAGCGGAATCTCGATCATCGTTTTGAGGTGATGGTTCCTGTTCGGGCGGAGAATTTGCAAAAACAATTATGGGAAATCCTGCAAATTCAGCTTTCCGACAACGTGAAGGCCCGCGACATCGGCCAAAACAGCCAAAAGATGAGCGGGAAAAAAAACGCGGACAACGAGGATGTTGAACCGAGGCAATCTCAACTGGAAATTTTCAACTATTTGCAGCGACTCGGCCTCGTAGAAAAATGAGCTGCGAATGAAAAGTCTGGCAGCAAGACTTACCCTACGTGGCCTCTCTCATAAGGAGATTGTCGGAGCGGTGCAAGTGCTGATGGCTGAGCCTTTACGCGGTGATTCCCTTGGTGAGCATCATAAACGCGGTTTCCAAATTGATTTCGTCTTCTTTGAAGGAACGAATTTTGAACCCATGCTCAATCAGAAGCGACGGCAAATCGGCGTAATCATCCAGCCCTTTGTTTTTGTCCATGGAAACCCGCAGTTGTGCCTGCTGACCTTGAGTTTGCACATCCACCGCCGTCACGGAAACATGCTGCTGTAAAAGTTTGGCCGCTTCATCCAAATTGCCAATCAAATCGATCAGGATGACAAGATGATCGCGCACCTTCCGCATCACTTCGGAAACATCGGCGTTGACGAGCAGCTCGCCTCGCTCGATAATGCCGACTTTATTGCAGATGTCGGCCAACTCCGGCAAAATATGCGAGGAAACCATGATGGTTTTGCCCCGCCCGCCTAGCCGCTTGAGCAGTTCACGCATTTCGATTCTGGCTCGCGGGTCAAGACCCCAGGCCGGTGCCGGATTTCCGGGTGGAAAAGTAGGGCTCGAAGACGCGCAGCCGGGAACGCGGGCCAAGCCCAGCCGCTGCGTCATGCCACGCGATAAGCTCGTTGCCAGCGCGTCACGTTTGTAGCCCAAATCGACCAGTTCGAGCATTTCGTCGCAAACTTGCTTGCGTTTGTCGCCACGAATTCGGTAGGCCGCCGCGAAAAATTCGAGATATTCAATGACTTTCATGTCATCGTAAACCCCAAAAAAGTCAGGCATATAACCGATGAGCCGCCGAATCTCTTTGGGATGGGTGTAAATCGACAAATCGCAGACGTAGGCCTCTCCCCAAGTGGGCTGGAGCAGTGTGGCCAAAATCTTCATGGTCGTCGTTTTGCCGGAACCATTTGGGCCAATGAACCCAAAGAGATCGCCTGCCACAAGATCAAGTTTGAGGTCTTTCAGAGCAAACAAATCACCATATTTTTTTGTTAATTCGTCGGTGCGTATCATAACGATCTTGGGGAGCGCGAGATGATGTGTGTTCAAGATGCCATACAGTATACCCGATTTGACACGCGATGTAAGCGGCCAAGATCGTTCCAACTCAAGAAGTTCCGCACGGGCGAGGTGTTCCAGCACTCATTCAACAATCGGCCAACTGAATTTCGAGGTTTTTTCGCACGAAATCCTTGGCTTGAAACGCAGGAATCGATTTCATCTGGGCAACGGTAGCAATCAGATTTTCTGGAAAACTCTGGCAGCGTCGATTATGCGCTTCGATTACATCATTGTAATAAGTCCGGGCAAGCTCAATCCTCTGCTCCGTTTCTGTCAAGTTTTTGTGTAAGGTCAGAAACATTTCATCAGCTTTTAATTCAGGATACTGTTCCACAAGCCCTACCAACCGGGGTGCGCAGCCCTGCGCCATCGTGGAACCCTCTCCGGGAATGGATTGAATCGTGCTTTGACTGCGGAGCAGAGCGAGCGTTTCCTGCACTTGCCGTTCATGCTGTTGCATTCCTGCAACAACGTGGAGCAACTGCGGAATCAGGTCGAAGCGGCGTTTCAGTTCAATATCAATGTTCGCCGTGGCCATTCTGACGCGATTTTTAAGTCCGATGAGGGAATTGTAGACAAGCCAAAAACAGCCGATACCCCAGAAAAAAAGAGCAGTAGCTCCCAGCACGGCGGGCAGGCCAAACACGATCAGAGGGTCGGTCGCGTTTTGAACCAAAGCAATGCCCGCGGCAACGGGAATGAGGACTGCGAGCAGGCTCAGTCCCCAAAATTTCCAAAACTCGCTGGAACGATGGGATTCTTCCGTGGACGTGGAAATCAAAAAGAGCGGGGCTCCATGCTGATAGGCAACCTCGGCGGCGACACAGTCCTTTCGTTCGCGGGCTTGCCCAACAACGTAAATCGACTGGTGCAGCGAAATGGCCTTCTCGGTAAAACAACGTTTGCCAGTCGAGTTTGCGATGGCGTGTGCTGGCCCTTTACCGTAGTAGAGGGGATTCCAACTCGTAACCGTTTCATTAAAGACGGTCGCCGCATGAATTTTGGCTTTTTCGGGAACAATTTGGACAATGCCGAGATCGTCACGGAGATAAAACGGAGCCATATCACCGCCGGAAGCCACGGTTGTCCAGCCGCTTTCCGTGCGGGTTCGCGTTTGGGTTTTACCGTTACTATCGCGGTACGTTTCCGTCACGGTTCGCGACCAATGCTCCTGAACCGTCCAAGAAAACCAGACACAAGACTTTTCTGCAAGAAAACTTTGCAGCGGCTTTTCCGATTCCGCACTCCCTTTGAGCTCAACGAGCCCTATGAACACGCCCACCGTTTTCGAGGTGGGCAAGTCCACTAGCAAACGCCGTCGTTTCAAGGCGGCCAATGACCCCCATAATGCCAAAAAGATCAGACAACAGACGGCAAAGCCAATAAGAATAAAGGGCATGACTCATCGCCCCTCAATTTTGGGCATCATCCACAGAGAAAACGAGAATGCAAAAAGCCCTCGGTGGGAGTCGAACCCACAACCTCCGCATTACGAATGCGGCGCTCTGCCAATTGAGCTACGCGGGCAAAAGCCTCTGTCGTGTCAGATGCTGCATGTCGAACACAGCAAAACGTGTATCGACGCTTTCAAACTATCGCTCACGGTACGTAATGCGTCCATGTGACATGTCATACGGAGAAATTTCGACCTGAACGCGGTCACCAGGCACAACACGAATGCGAAATTTCCGCATTCTGCCCGCCAAACGACAGAGGACAACGTGATCCGTATCCTCCAGCTTTACCCGAAACGCCCCGCGCACCTCTTCCGCGACAACGCCGGTGGCAGTAATGACATCTTCTTTCTCTTTGTGTTCCGACATAAACCGATGTGCCTCAAAACGAGACAGTGATAATACCGACAATCTGACCGCGACGCACCCCAATGCCCCTATTGACTACACCTCTCCAAGGGATCGGCATTATAACGCAGTCCGCGAGGATGGCAAGCCCCCACACATAATCCGTGGAAGTCCATTGTCAAGCATCTTCAAAACGGGTATAATCCGGGAACTCGTGGAGTTTCCACAACATTACTTCGCCAACCATCTCAAAAAATGATCATGTTTGCCCTTTTTTCACAAGCCCAAACGGAACATCTCGTCACCATTATTCTTGGCGGCTTTGTCCTGATTCTGCTGCTGATTGCCGGATTTATTTTTCTGCGTTTTTTTCCGCTCTGGATTCAGTCTCGGATGGCCTCAGCCGGGGTGGGCATGATCGACTTGATTCGCATGACTTTTCGCAGAATCAACCCCGCCGTCATCATCCGCAGCAAAATTATGGCGGTGCAGGCGGGACTGGATGACCGCATTATCACCACGCAGTCGCTGGAGGCCCACTACCTTTCAGGCGGCAATGTTCCGCGCGTGATTGAAGCGCTCATCGCAGCCAACAAGGCGAAAATCACGGACCTCGATTATCCCTTGGCGACGGCCATCGATCTGGCGGGCCGGGACATTCGCGATGCGGTGCGAACGAGTGTCTATCCGCGCGTGATTGATTGTCCCGCGCCATCGAAAAATCGTTTGACTTTAGATGGTGTGGCGAAAAACGGTATTCAACTCAAGGTCAAAGCCCGCGTGACCGTGCGAACCAACCTGCGTCAGCTCATCGGCGGTGCCACGGAGGAAACGATTATTGCCCGCGTCGGTGAAGGTATTATCAGCGCGATTGGCTCGGGGGCAACGCACAGCGAAGTGCTGGAAAACCCGGATCGCATCTCGAAAACGGTGCTGGAACGGCGGCTGGATGCGGAGACCGCCTTTGAAATTGTTTCGATTGACATCGCGGATATTGATGTGGGCGAAAACATCGGGGCGAGGCTTCAAGCGGACCAAGCGGAAGCGGATACGCGGGTTGCCAGGGCACGCGCGGAAGGACGGCGGGCTTTGGCGGTGGCGGCGGAGCAGGAAAATATCGCAAAAATTGAAGAGAGTCGGGCTTTGGTGGTCGAGGCGGAGGCGGAAGTGCCGCAAGCGATTTCCGATGCGATTCAGACGGGAAAATTGGGAATTTTGGACTATTACCGGCTCAAAAATCTGCAATCCGACACGGAAATGCGAAGCTCGATTGCCCGCGGTTTGCCCGCGCCGAGTGGCACGAAAAATTAGGCGGTGCAGGATTCCGAAGACGGAGTCGGGTGCGTGTGTGCCCGAAGTTGGTTGCAGCACTAAAACCGCACATGCTATGAAACTGTTTTTTTCCGCCGGAGAGCCAAGCGGCGATGTGCATGGAGCGGCTCTCATTGAAAAAATACGCGAGTACGTGCCAAGCGCGGATTTTGTCGGTTTTGGCGGTCCAAAAATGTCCGAGGCCGGTTGCCGCTTGATCGTTGACCTGACGCAACTAGCCGTCATGGGGATTTGGCAGGTCCTTGTCCATTATTTTCAATTCCGCCGCCTTCTCAAACGTGCGCGGCAGTATTTTCGGACGGAGCCGGTCGATGCCGTGGTTCTCATTGATTTTCCCGGCTTCAACTGGCATATTGCCCAAGCCGCCAAAGAGCAGGGCATTCCCGTGTACTATTTTATGCCGCCGCAAATCTGGAGCTGGGCCCAGTGGCGAATTGAAAAAATGCGGCGTTTAGTGGATGGCATTTTTTGTCCCTTGCCGTTTGAACAACGTTGGTTTGAGGAAGAGGGATGCAACTGCACGTATGTAGGCCATCCTTTTTTTGAAGAAATGCGGAAAAAGCAGATTGACACCGCGTTTTTGGATGAGCTGTATCAAACATATGCCACCGGTCCGGTGTTGACAATTTTGCCCGGCTCGCGCAACCAGGAAGTGCTGGCCAATCTGGATGACATGCTGCTCGCGGTGGAAAAAACCCGCCTCGTATGTCCGCAAATCAAGCCTGTCATCGCAGCCTATCGTGCCACTCAAGCCGAATCCATCCGGGCAAGGCTTCAGGAATTGCAGCTGAGTATCCCGGTCGTCGTGGGCAAAACCTCAGAATTGATTCAAGCGGCGGAATGTTGTCTGGCCGTTTCCGGTTCGGTGTCACTGGAACTTTTGGCGTGCAATAAGCCGACCGTGATCTACTACCGCGTTGGAAAATTTTCGCACTTTTTCCAGCGTTTTTTTCGTCGCGCCCGTTTCATTACGCTTGTCAATTTGTTGGCGGCAGATCGAGAATATGACGAAAAAACCGGCCTGTCGCCCGTATTTTACGACAAAGCGACAAAAATCATCCCCGCCGAACCGAGTTTGGTGGACCGCGACCGAATGCTGTTCCCCGAATTTTTGACGGCCACGGATCGCTCACAAGATGTGGCCGCTTATTTTTGTCATTGGTTCTTGAATCCAGCCAAATTAGCGAAACAAAAACGTCTTTTGGCGGATTTGCTGCGGCATGTCGACCAAATCGATTCGCCGCTTGATCGTGTGGCACGTCTTCTTATCGAGGAGTTGCAACAATAGATCGACTTCGTTCCACATCTTGGTTCATCTGTTCGATAAGCGCTTGCGGCGTTTCAAAACAGATAAGGTCGCGCAAAAAAGCCAAAAAGTCGACGTGAAGTTGTTTTCCGTACACATCGCCGGAAAAATCGTGCAAAAACACCTCGATTTTTGTCGCGTTTTCGCCAAATGTGGGATTGGACCCGACATGCACCGTCGCACCGCGCGTTGTAATTCCGCATGTTTCCTCGTCAAAATGAGCCAGCGCGGCATACACGCCGTGCTTCGGAATCACCGTTTTCGTTTCTCCCAAATTGGCCGTGGGAAAGTCCAGTGTTCGCCCTCGCTGCTCACCAGAAATCACCTTGCCCGTCAAACGGTACGGTAAGGCCATCCATTGATTTGCCCGCTCGATTTGGCCTTCGAGAAGTAGATGACGAATCCGGCTGCTGGAGACAATGTCGCCATCCTTCGGGATCGGTTCAATGATGTCAATCTCCACGCCATTCCACTGTCCGTACAGCTTCATGGCCTCCACGGTACCGATCCGATCGCGACCGAAGGAAAAATTGCTCCCTTCCACGACCATTTTCGCGTCGAGTTGGTTTTTCAGTGTTTCGTAAAAAAACGTTTCGGCGGTTTGTTTCAGAAAATTCTTGTCCGTTGGAATGACAATGAGAGCGTCCGGTTCCAGCGAGGTCAGCAATTCGATTTTTCTTTCGAGCGTACAAAGTGGGCGAAAATTTTTCTCCGGCTGCAACACTTGCCGCGGCAGCGGGTCAAAAGTCACAAGGACGGCTGGCCCCCGCACCCTTTTGGCATGATACTTGAGTCGCTCGATAATGGCGAGATGTCCCACGTGAACGCCGTCAAATTTGCCGATACTGACTGCCCCACCGCGAAGCGAGTCGGGCAAGTTTGTAAGAACGTAGACTTGTTTCATAACATCAAGGTTATCCAGTCGGCATTCTCGCACAGGCAGACACAACCTACCGCCGTCGAGTGCTGCGCTGCTGTTGTCCACGCTTCGCAATGTTCGCGGTCACAATACTCCCGATGGCATCGTCCCAGCTCGAATAGCGATTGGCGGAAGCCTCTTCTGGTGCCGCTGTTCGCGTTTCGCTTTGTTTCCGCGTCCGCTGAGAGGAATCGGAGCGACTTCCCCGCGCCCGCCGGCCACGTTCGACCGGTTGGGAGTCCGGTTCAATGTCCCAAGCCGAGACATCCTCAAAAACATCTTGGTCACTGCCGAATTCTTTCGCGGTCGCCCTCGTTTTTGAACCGCGATCAAAATCGTGGTCGGCATGTCGATCAACATTTTGATGAACAGTACGATTGTCAACATACCGTGACCCTCGCCGCCCACGGACTCGCGGCTCTTCTGGCTTCGCTGCATCAGGCGTCGTCGCATCCAAAGTCGAACCGAAACCCTCATCGCCTGACCAAGCGGCTTTCTTGTCTGCGTTCGGAGCCGCCCCGTTTCTGTGTGGTCTACGATGATCGTCTTGTTCAAGATCACGCGAAACAGCTTGATTTGTTCGACGGCCTCGCGGTTTTTCGTTGGTTTTTTCCGTCCGTACATTCTCCGACGAGCGGTTGCGAGTGTTGTCACAAAGGTTGTCTTCCGCAGGCTCGCGGGGACTGCCAAAGATCGTTTGCAGCCGCTGTTCTTCCTCAAATGTTTGGCTTTCAGGGCTGTCGATCAAATTCTTCAGAGTGCGTGATTCCTCTGATTCAGGAATGATTTCGTCAAACATGGACGGCGGTCGTTTGCGACCGCGTCCCCGCTGAGAATCCGGCGAAGAGTGGGAGGAAGAAACCGGCAACGTCGACGATTCCGTTTCGGGCTGTCTGGCGGCGGTTTGTTTGGCCGACCTTGATTTAGAAGCAGGAGAGCCACTTGATAAGGCACCGACTTGTGAGGCGATTTGCGACCACGGGTCCGCTGAGATTGGCTCGCTGGGTACGGTTTCGTTAGAAACTGCTTCGGAGCGAGGCGGCAATGGCGTTTTTCGACTTGACCGATCAGCGGTCTGCGGCATTTTTTCCAGCGTGTTGGAGGTAAAAGACTTTCCGCCCAACGAAGGAGATTTGACGTTTTCGACAACCGCGTCCAGTGTTTCCTTCGTGGAGCTGCTGAAAAAATTGATTTTCGGAAATCGGGCCAAAAAGGACCGCTTTTCTGATTTCACACTGTCTGATTTCGCAATGCCCGATTGTTCGTCCGAAACGGCTTCGCTCACGGTATCCGAAGTCGCCGTTGTTTGAATTCCTTCAAAGAGTCCCGCGCCAAAGCCTTCTGGAGCGTCCATCGTCTGATTCGCCGCCGATGCTGCCAACATGGGGGCTGGTGCTACAGCGGTTTGATCCGCCTGCCCTTCTGTGATTTCGGTTTTCACCTTTTCGTTCTCAGTTTCTTTTTCCGTAGAAATCGGCGACTCTGAGTGGACTGGAGGGTTTTCCCGCGGACTTTCATGCTGTTCAAAGGGCGATACAGGTTCCTCGATTCCAAGGTCGGAGAGGAGCGAAGCCCAGTTATCGGCTGGTTGTTGATTTTTCATGGTGATACGCTTGTGGCAGAATGATGTTGTTGCACGCAGAGTCGATCGAGGTAATTATACCCTTGAAAGCGGTGGGTGTCCAGAGCCACGACGGGGTGTCCAATCCAGTGAACCGAAAAACTGCGCTGATGGCCTGCACTCGGTGCATCCTTTCCTCTCCGCTGTGCTTCAAGCGTTCTAGGGATTGCCACGTTCCCATAGTCGCGGTAGAATGTGCCATCCAGTGTCAACTGAAAATTTTATTCCTTTTTTGTTGGCTTAAACGACTGTATTTCGTGGACTTAAAGCATATTCGCCCATGAGATGCTAGTCAAGAGCCTTTCAGTTTTAAGAAAACGCACCGGTCATCTTTGACACAAAACGAGGTAGACCCTGTCATTGCAATCGCAGATCAATCGGGCGCAGCGCGGCGGGAACATTTTCCAGCTTGCCATAACGCTGAATCATCCGTTGCAATCGCTCCAGCTTCACGGAAATATCCTCATCGACGGCTCCCAAAATGATTTCGACGTTGCCGCTTGTGCGGATCATCCAAAGACTGACTTGGCCGGGCGGTACCGTCTTGTACAGGGTGGCTGTCCCTTGAGGTGTCGAAAAAACGGTTCCCAAAGTTTCGATGAGCGCATCGGCCAATTTCGCCGCTTCGTGAATCTGCGGATCATCCCACGGCATTCCGGCATTATGCAATGGCGTGGAGAAGGAACCTTGAATACGCAACAGGGCTGGCCATTTTTCACGTGGCAAGAGCAAAAAATCTTGAGGTAGCAACACCCCGTTTCGGTCAATGGGCAAGAGCGAACCGCCGTTCGCAAGTTCAACAAAGGCGATGGGCTTGCGGTAGATCAAATCCACGGTTGCCCCGGAAGGAAAATGGAGTTCAACGCGACGAACCTCTTCAACCCACGGGTCAGCGGCAAAGGCCTGCGCGATTTTGTGCGGCAAAGACTTGTCGAGCAGAGAATTATTTTCACTGAAGTTGGCACTACCAAGCCCTGAACGGTACAAAACATGCTCGACAAAATCATTCGGAATCCACGGTGGTGGAGCCGGAACCACGATATGTTGCGATTGAAGCTGATATTCAGGTTGCTGGGCAACCCGCTCACGAATGGTGTACCATCCCACCGTGCCAGCCATTCCGAAGATCAACGAAGCAGCGACCAAGGAGACGAGTGTGGATTTCCAACGAAGCAAGTCGGAAGGAGGGGTCATGCGGCGGATTTTGGAACAGGGGCTATTCCACTGTGACTTTCAGCATTGTGTCGCCCTGCTGAATCGCATCGACAACGTCTTGGCCTTCGATGACGCGGCCAAACACGGAATGTTTGCCGTCAAGCCACGGCGTGGCAACATGCGTAATGAAAAATTGCGAGCCATTCGTGTTCGGACCGGCATTGGCCATCGATAGCACGCCCGGCCCATCGTGTTTCAGATCGGGGTGGAACTCGTCGTCGAATTTGTAGCCCACATCGCCGGTGCCCGTGCCTTTGGGACAACCTGTCTGGATCATAAAATCCGCTATGACGCGGTGGAAGACAAGGCCGTCATAAAAGCCTTTGTCGGCCAGCGTTTTGAAATTCGCGACCGTCTGGGGGACTTTGTCGTCGTAAAGTTCGAGTTTGATGATGCCGCAGGATGTTTCAATAGTGGCCGTTGTCATAGAGAGGTGGGAGGTTGGTGTGGATAGAAGGAAACAAACGTGCCATTCTATTCTGCAAGCCGCGAAAATCAAGGTGTGCCCTTGGAGTTTGGACGTTTTTTTCAAAAAAGACGAATGGGCCGCATTGCTTACATCATTTTGCCTCGCCTCGCGGCATACGTCAGTAAAAAACGCAATAGCTTTCCTCAGCTTTCCTTTTCCGTGAGTTCCTTCTCGGAATGGACACTCTCGGGGAGGATACTTTTCTTGGTTTCGCTACGGTTTCTTAGACTTGCCACTTTCCAAGCAATGGCGAAGGCCGCGCCAAAACAAACGGCACCGGCGAGTGCCACGATCCACGAATGGCCTGTGAGGGCTGTTGAAACCGATTCATGCGGCAGATGATGGGCAAAAAAAGCAAAATTTTCCATGATGGTTTTGTCGTTATAGTAAAAAAAAGGCCCGCCCTGACGCTCCAGAACGGATGAGTCCACAGACTTCTTTCGCAGCTTGAGTATAACGCGTTTTTGATTTTGTAACAGACCCACTTGAAACATCTCATGGCGGGTCAAATGGGCAAAGCGTTTTCATTCCGGCTCACTATTCCATTCCATTTCGCGGATCAGTCGCTCTAATGTTTGACGCGGCGGAGAACGCAAAACGTGATCCTGATCCACCCCATCCATAGATTTCAATTTTTCAGCCAAATTCCGTGCGCTGCCTGCCTCGCTTGCGGCAAGCATGGAAATCATCAGGCCCGGTTGGAAGGCATCAAGGTCGGCCGCATCCTGCTTAGCTTTCATGCTCGCAATCCGATCCACACGCTGCGTCACATTCTGCGCGAGCGTGTGTCGTAGGTCACTCTTTTCATATTGCGGCAGGGCTTTTTGCCAAGCGTAAAAATTCTGGAGTGTTTGAAGCAATTCCTCGTGACGTGGAGCCTGTTCAATCGCATGGTGAAGGTCGCGTAGTTTTTGCTGACGAGCTGGCGACATTTTCCGCAAGCGTTCGTGATTTTTGTAAAATTGACTGTAATAATTCGCATCCAATTTTTCGATGCGTTGGATGTGGCTCTGCCATTCCTTGGACGACAAGGACATTTCAGGACTGGCCAACAGGGCATCAGGACGCGGCCAATAATCGCTCGGCTGGACCGTTTCGCCTGCCGGTAAGGGCGAGAGAAAAATCCGCCGCAGCGCAAGCTCGCGCAGAAAATCGGGGTTCTCGTCCACGATGAGAAGATACATGTCAAGGCGGTCAATCAGGGGCATCGCCGTCCGTACCCAATAGGTTTTGTCCGGCGCACTTTTCGTGCCCCAAAAAAACATGCCCAAAAACAAGAACAAGCCCAGAGTCAAACCTGCTCCTGTTTTCCACGCTGTTTTCCATGAGAAGCGCGATGAGAACCGATTTTCCAGTTCGGTCACAGCTTGTTCCGCGGTGACCGCGACCGTTTCCAGTGTTGTTTCCAAGAGCTTTTGGTCGGTTTCATCGTGTTCAAGCAGATTCAGATATTGCCAGCTTTCGTCAAGCTGCCGCAAGGTTTCGCGCAATTCAGGTTCGCTCGCCAGCCGTTCTTCCAAGAGGCGACGTTCCGTTTCGGATAATTCCCCATCGAGGTAACCGACGAGCAAAATATCGTCACGGTTCAATTCCAAGTGATGTTGAAAATCTTGAGACATGATTGCCAGGTGGGCAGACCTGCCCTGCTATCTCCTGCTGAGCGGCGGCTCGTTTGAGTGTGTTCCAATCATCTCGCGAAATTCTACTTCAAACCGTCATAAGACTGGCATTTTTGCTGATGATTCACACCCGCAGAACGCGCTACGAACCGGAATACCGGTTAAATTCGGAATGGCAGTCTATTGGCGTTGTGCAGTATATTCCGCGCAAAGCATCCCGTGTTACGAAAAAGCGGTCTTGCTTGCAGTCCCGGAGTCCGCAATCCGATCCCCACGGTGAATGTATGCGTGCAAAATATCGCGAAGATTCAGTCGTGCTCGGCATAAAAGCGATTTGACACCCTGCGGTGTCATTTCCATGATCTCGGCGATGTCTTGATAACTCAATCCTTCAAATTTATGGAGCAAAATGGCAAGACGCTGTCGGTCTCCGAGCGCGTCAATAGCCAATCGCACCATTTGCCGTGTTTCCAGCTTGTCCAATTGGCGGGCGGGAATCATGCCACTGCTGGCCATAATGAAATTTTCCGGCATCTGTAGCGCGTCAGTTTCGTGGACGTGGTTTTTGGAGTGTCCCAGTTGCACTTCAGGACGAACCTTGCGAGCTCGCAAGGAATTCATTGCGACATTGTGGGCAATGGTGAAGAGCCAGGTGATAAATTTCGCGCCGGGCCGATAGGTTTTTCGCGCCCGATAAACCCGCATAAAAACTTCTTGCGTCAAATCTTCCGCTTGATCACGCTGTCCTGTTAAATGGCGAAGCAGAGAAAAAACGCGTCCTTGATAGCGCCGCATGAGTTCTTCAAACGCCGACGCGTCATCCTTCTGGACATCAAGCATGAGCAGGACATCAGGGTCTTGAATGGCGAGATTGACGGCAGAACTCGACACCATGTTACCAGTGAATTGACAAGTGAAAATGGACAATTGACGAGCTGCGGTTGCAGGCCGCAGACTTTTGTCTATTGCCGTATTGTGCTTTGGTTTGCAGCGGAGAGGGTGTTGAGCAGCAGCATCGCCCGAGTCAGCGGCCCCACTCCGCCGGGAACAGGGCTAATCGCTGAGGCGATTTCTTTCACGGCTTCAAAATCCACATCGCCACAAAGTGTATCATCCTCAAGGCGGTTGATTCCAACGTCAACGACCACCGCGCCGGACTTAACCATGTCGGCGGTCAAAAAGCGCGGTTTGCCAATCGCGACAATGAGAATATCCGCTTGCCGTGTGATTTCCGGCAGATTTTTTGTGCGACTATGTACGATGGTGACCGTCGCATCGGCATCACTCCCTTTTTGCAGCAGCATCAACCCCATGGGCTTGCCAACGATGTCGCTACGACCGACCACGACGACACGTTTGCCCGCAATTTCGATGTTGTTTCGCACAAGTAGTTGTTGAACCCCGTAGGGCGTGCAGGGCAAAAAACGCGGCCTGCCCTGCGAAATCAGGCCGACATTTTCAGGATGAAAAGCGTCAACATCTTTGTTCGGACTGATGGCGTCGAGAATTTTTTGCGTGTCGCAGGCTTTGGGGAGTGGCAGCTGCACCAAAATCCCGTGGACGCTCCTATCATCGTTGAGCGCTTGTACGAGTTGCAGCAGTTCTTCGGTTGTCGTCGTTTCGGGCCAGCGAAAGAGGCGGCTTTCCATGCCGACTTTGGCACAATCATTTTCCTTATTGCGAACGTAAACTTGGCTGGCTGGATCATTTCCAACCAAAATGGCCGCCAAGCAAGGCGTGATATCGGTTTCAGCTTGGAACAGGCTCGTTTTTTCGGCAATCTCGGCGCGAATTGTTTCAGCGAGGGCTTTTCCGTCGAGGAGTTTCATGGATGGTCGTGATGGGTTTGAAGAAAAGGAACTGTATTCTAGATTCTAGCCACTGTTCTCCAGTTTTTTCTTGTTCGATTTCGGAAAACGTAACTTTTTCCGCTTCGTTGGTTCCGAATGCAGCGAGCTTGCCCTATGTTTTTCAGGATGGTTCTGAAGAGCGGAAATCTGCTGCGTAAAGTCGCTCACATCTTCAAATTGACGATAAACGCTCGCAAAGCGAACATAGGCAACTTGGTCAAGATCGGCCAAATATCGCATTGCTCGCTCTCCAATGAAGCGGCTTTCCACTTCTGTTTCAAACATGGAATCGATGTCCCCTTCGACTTGGGCAATGAGGGTGGCCAGCTGCGCATCGCTGATGGGTCGCTTCCAACACGCTTTTTCGAGTCCTCGCCGCAATCTTTCTCGATCAAAGGGCACGCGGTGACCATCGCGTTTGATGACGGAAATCGAGATCGTTTCGATTCGCTCGTAAGTCGTGAATCGTTTGTCGCAGTGACAGCAAATTCTCCGGCGGCGAATGACATACCCATCGTCACTCGTCCGAGTGTCCGCAACTTTGTCGTTGTCCTGATGGCAGAAAGGGCATTTCATGGTTCAATTCAAGGGGGGAAGAGGTGGCAGTCAACACGGTGATCTAGCGTCTGGGACCACGGTTTTCCGGCAATTTTTTGATGTAGATGTTCTTGAACTGCCCGGAACTGTTCGGATCATGCTGCTGTAGCGCAATGTATCCACGCTGACTGATACGCTTGGTGCGTTCCGTGATTTCTTCCGGCCGCTCCGTGTTTTGCATCGGGTCAGTATAAGTATAGAGCAATTCATCATTCACGCGCACTTCGATGCGGTTACGGTTACAAATAATGTGGTATGTAAACCATTCGTCGTCACCATGCGGTGCTTTTGGCCAGCTGACAATGCCGTAGATGCTACCGGTTTTGGCGGGGTCACGTTGCGAAGAATTGACCTGAAGTTCAAATCCGGTTGTCGGCCACGCCTCTTCCTGCCACTGTGATTTTACATACACGCCCGCATTGCCGCCTTGATTGATCTTGACATCGATCTTCAACTCGAAATTGCCCAGCTCTTCCATGAAGTACAGGTGATTTCGGTCGCCAAACCCCACGATTGCGTCCTTTTCGACCTTGAAACCTTCCGCTTTGGCGTTGGATTTCCAGCCTTCGAGGGTTTGCCCATCGAAAATTTGACGCCAGCCGTCATTTTTTTGTTCTTCAGTCAGCTGAGCCGTGGCGGTAGAGTGAGCAAAACAGAAAGCGACCAGCAGCGACGCGGCAAGAAAAGAGTGTACGTGAAAGACATGTTTCATTGTGCGATTCCTCATAAAAAAAGGGATGATAGGATTGCGGTTCTCAAAAATGCCGTCATTTCAAGCCGTCTATGTTTTCGATTACCTAAATTCTACCCAAAAACCGCAATCTGTCAACTTGCGAATCATTCTGCCACGCAACCCCGGTCCAAGTCAAAACCCCGTTGCGCTATTTAGCACCTTTCCTGCAATATGTCTTTCGGCTCTATCCGAAAATCAAAAAATTCGTATTTTTCGCCCGCCTTGACATGCTATAATGCCATTTTTCAAGGAGGAAAAAATGAACGGCTACACGGTCACCGCGAACTTTGGAAACGAATCGAACCCCTGATCCCCAAGCACGAAAATCATCATCCGCGGCGGCGGACGCAAACGCGCTGACGACCGAAAATTTTTAACGCCATCCTTTTCGTTGCGCGAACGGGTTGCCAGTGGAAAGCCCTTGACGCAACAGGAATCTGTTCAGGCGATTGCCGCCCATTTCATGTTTCAAGAATGGACAAAGGCATGTGTACAAAAATAGACACCTGAAAAATGATGGGAAGCTGGCTTATTAGAGTACGATAAAAAAGTTGGTATTCAATGGCTGAGTTTTTTCAACGGCAAAGCAATGGATGGAGCGATGACAAAGGCTTCTCTCGGCGGGCCGTAATGATAAGTACAGAAATCGGAAATAACTCGACAGACTGCGGAAAAATAAGGACGAAACGCCATTTTCGTACAACAACTGGAGTCGCCGCCTACATGTGCTTCCTGACGGAAAATGTTTCGGCATGTCTTTGTATCTTGCTCCGCTTCGCAGGAACCACAGGATGCCTTCGAGGCAGGCACGATTGGGTGTGGGTTCTTGGCCGACTTTTGCAGATCGCTCTGGTTCTGGAAAAAGCGGTTTCAGTTTTTTCCATTGTTTTTTGGTGAGTTCGATACCGATTTTGTTTCATGTTTTTTCATAAAATGCTCCTTCTTGCTGAGGAGCAATGTACCACAAACGCCGTAATTTACGCAATGGCAATCGTTTTGCAAAATGCCAGTTATGAAACTTGGCTCTAATCTTTCTCGGTGGTTGCGTCTTCTTCGGTTGGCATCGTTTCTTTGGCGGCGGGATCGGCAATAGAAGGTTCAGCGTCAACGGCGGGTTCGCGGAACGGTTTATCCTGTTTGTAGAATTCCAACTCTTTTTTCAAGTCATCAACGCGATCTTTGACGTTGTCATCTTCGCTGGCTTTGTCAATGCTTTTTTGCGACCATTCGCGGGCTTTGTCAAAATCGCCCAGTTCCGCATACGCGGCGGCCAAGGTGCTCAAAATGTAGGCTTCGTTGTACTCCGTAAGTTCGCAGGCTTGGAGAGCCAACGCCAAAGCGCGGTCACCATTGCGCAATTCATCGACGGGCGAGGTCGAAAGAATCCACGACAAATTGTTAATCGAAACTTCGTCATCCGGGTTTTCATTGATAACGGCTTCCAAAGTTTTGGCAGCTTCCGTATGTTGCTCCAGAGCGATTTGAAGCTGCGATTTCATTCGCAAAAGGTCGCCTTTATCAATGTTGTCGCGTTCCAACAACGGTTCCAAGAGCTTCAGGGCTTCTTGATTTTTCTTTTGTGTTGCAAGAATTTGGACCTCCAGCAATTGAAAGTTTACTTTGTCCGCATTCTCCGCAATGAGTTGACGCAGAATCGCCAAGGCTGGCTCGTAATCCTTTTTTTCGAGCAAAATCTGCATCTTCAAGAGGCGAGCTTCCATGTTGTCGGGATTCTCTTTGAGCATGTCATCGACGATGGTGAGGGCTTCATCGAATTTTTCGGCGGCCATCAAAATTCGGGGTTTTTGAATCAAGAGGAGTGCCTTGCTGAACTCGGCCACATTATTTTCGAGAGCCATGTCAATCACCTGAAGGGCCTTATCAAATTGTTCCTGCTCTTCAAGAATATTGATCAGAGTGAAATAATACGTCGTGAAGTCCATGTTCGTTTTGATGAACCCATCCTGGTTTCCTTCTTTGAGCATGTCAATCGCCTCATCCAATCGGCCTGTTGTCGCGAGGAGATGGAGACGCTGGCGAAAAACCTCTTCCTTGAGGATAGACAAATCGGGCGTTTCCGGCGGCAATTCTTTCACCAATTTCTCCGCCTCGTCATTGGTTTTCAAGGCCTGATCCTTCTTATCCAAATCCAGCAAAAGCAGCGTTTTCAGCGAGAGTTTCGCTATTTTTTCGCGGGGCGTGGTTTCAGGAAATTCGTCGAGCAGCTTCATCGCCTCGTCAAATTTCTTGAGGGTGGTGAGCAAACGCATTTTCTGTTGTCGCAGCGCGTGCAATCGCTCTGCGTCGGCATTGTCGTCGCGCAGAGCCGCTTCCAGTTTGTCCAGCATGGGGAGGGCTTCTTCTAAATGCTTCGTTTGCACAAGAATTTCCAAGGCCGCCGTGAGAGCCGTCAGATTTTTGGGGTTTTCATCGATAATTTTATTCAGGACATCGAGAGCACCGTCGAAATTTTTCAAATTGACCAAGCTCAAGGAATGCAAAAGCATCAGCTGGATGTCGGGATTGTTGTTGACCGCTTCGGCAATGATTTTTTCTTGTTCTTCAGGCGTTTTCGCCAAACTCGCCTTGAATGTGACGATGGCCGCATACTGGCCCGCATCACCTTTCGCGCAGCGTAAGGCTTCTTCCAGCGCAGCAGAAGCGCGGGCAGCATCTCCACCGGGTAAAATGTTGAGTTGCGCGATCGTCATATACACGGTTGGTTCGTCTTTGAGAACCGTCACCGCTTCTTCCAGATCGGCGAGTACCCGGTCACGAACGGCTTCCCAACCGCGGGGCAAGGCGGCGGGATTTTTGAAACTCAAAAGCCGCGAACCCACAAGCAGGCCGCGCTGAACTTGCGTGGCCGCCAAGAGCTGGTTGCAGTATTCAAGGTTTTCGCCGACAAGTCCGGCCTTTTTTGCACGTTCGCAGAGGGCAATCACGCCGCCGAGGTCTTGCTCATTTCTGGCCAAGAGTTTCGCTTCCGTGGCTTCATCCAACCACGTCATTCCAGCGTTGGGATTGCTGGTTTTTCCCGGGCTGGCTTCTTTTGTGAGGGTCTCCGGTTCAGCGGTCGATGGCTTTGCGAAATTGTCGCTCGACGGCATGGCAATCGTCGCGTCAGTCGGTTCGTCCGCCGCCCTCAAAGGGCCACTGCTCAAAAGGCTGCTCCAGCTGAACAGCATGGCAACCACGCAAAGCGACGACAATAAGCGAGAAAACCCGTAGGCGTGGGAAAACGTGCGAAATCGATTGAATTTTGTCATGGTTGTTTTGAAAAGTTGTCTCTGGCGAGTTTCTGATTGGCAAGATTTTGGCGAGACGGACGAAAGCACAACGGCTTCGGTCTCAACGATCAGTCGTCAAGGATTCAATTCGGTCTCATCCTCGGCTGCTGACTTGTCTGTAATCGTGTCGCCGCGATCAATTAACAAAAAAGCTCCCCAAAAGAAGGGGTGATTAGCCATCAGTTCGGTTTCGCTTTCGGCGGATGTGAAACGAACTCTAGGTTCCTCTTTCAACACGAGCGGCCTGACACCCACATTCAAAATGGCTTCTCGCCACGCCGCCGCCGCCGTCATGGAATCGTAATTTTTGAGAAAATCGCCCGCCAAACCCAAGGAGACCCGTCCGCCTGTCCGCCAGCGACTGATCAACACTGTTCTCGCACCATTCGCTTCAAAAGCCATGGCGGCCAAGAACAAATCATCACCATTGGAAAGGAGCGGTTCCGCCCGATGCGCTGCTTTTAGAGCGGATTCTGCCGCAGTGTGAAAACCGGGCAGAATGACCAATTGCGGCCCTCCCAAGGGCAATTCAAACCAATCGGCCAACGTGGTTCGCTGCTTGCCACGCCCCGCTGGAAAAGGCGACCACGCCAAGGGAACCTGTCCGGCGGGAATATCATTCAAAACCAAAAGCCGCTGCACTTGCGAGGCAAACACGGGAACCGAGGCGGGTAATTCCCGATAATGAGACTCTGTTGTAAAAGTGGAAAGCGGAACCAAGCCCGAAATGCCCGACTGCGCATAACGATCAACGGCATCAAGGGTTTCAGTGGTTGTTGAGCGGGAGAAAAACCGTCCGCAGAGGGCCAATGTTTCCGCCATAACCGTTCGCTGGCCGCTGCCGGGCAAAGCCAACGAGGCCATCGGAGCATAGCGAATCGTCAGAGGCTCCGTGCTGGCCGTAAGCAGAGGACGCAAATCCGTTGTTCCCTCCTCATTGGTCACGGGCACGGACAGGGCTTCAAACGGGACATACCAGAGTGCGCCCGTCGGAACCACCACCAATTCGGAAAAATTGGCCTGTCGATTTTCTCCGCCGAGCAAGCGCACAAACAGGTCATTGCCAGCTTTTTTCCACGGGGCGGCGGGGTCTTGCAGTTCTTTCAGTGTAAGCTGACGGTTTCCATCGACATTCCCCATGCTTGCTAGGAAAGTGGTAATGAGAGTTTGCAGACTGGCGGCACGCGGCTCTTTGGTTACAAGCCAATAATGAGTCTGACGCTGATCAATCAGATAACCATACAGATCACCCATCGCTTCCACGAAGACCAGCAACGTGGTTTGTTCGGGCAATTCCGCGCGAATTTCTTCAATCGTGCGGGTAGGCGGAAACGCGATGCTGGATTTCGCACGAGTGAGTGCAATGGAACGCAGCATCGCTTCCTGTGCTAGGCTGCACAGCTCCAATCGCGAAAAAAGTTCACGCTGCGTTTTTTGTTGTGCCGCGTCATCAACGAGCAAGGGCAAACGTGCGAGCTCCGCACGAATTTTGCCGATTTCCGTTGACAATTTAGAGAACTGGGAAAATTCCAAGGCCAGCGATTGACGCTCCAAGAGTTGGTCTTGCGCGAGTTCATCGGAACGACCTTCAAAGAGAATACGCAGCGACATCAAGCGGGAACCCAGTCTAAACGACGAGAAAAACTTGGCGCGTCGCGCTTTTTCCGAAATATCAAACGCCCGCTCCGGGTCGGTTTGATACGCAATGGCAAACCAACGTTCGTAAGCTGAAGACGGCGTACTAGCTGTGAGAACGAGACAATCCATCGGCTGCAAAGCCCAATCCACGGCACTGGGTTCGCGCAAAAGATAGTTGTAAACTTCATCGGCAGCCCGCGAGGTGAGCGCACCGCGCGTGGTTATCGGGGTGCGTTCCACGAGCGCCAAATGATAACACCAAAGCGAAGTACGACGCAAACCCGTCAGCGAGCCTTCGAGATTTTTATCCGCGGCTTCGAGGGAAAGGGGACGGCCATTGACAAAATTGGCAAAAGCCGCGCTGTATTCGATCATGGCGCGGAGATAAAGATTGCGAACACCGTGTTTCGACTCGATAATCGGGCGGCGGCCCATGATTCCCGTCGCTTGATTGCATAACGCGGCAGAGACTGTCGGATTATTTGCCATCATCGCGTCTTCCGCCAATTCATGGCACAAGGGCAACAAAACCAGCGGGCTGGCTTTCTTTTGGGATGCGAAAAAATCCAAAGCCAAAGGCAGGGCGGGCACGGTTTTCGCGCGATCGATCATTTTTTGTGTGTTGGCCATATTTTGGAATGTTTCGCCCAGCAAGGTCATATCGCCAAAAGAATAGGCGGACAGCGACGCTTCAAAAAAAGCGTTCATTGCCTCGGCGTATTTCGTGGAGCGAAGCAAAATTTGCCCCAGTTCGTTTAGGGCCACCGCTGTCAAATGATGGTCGAGGCGGCCTTGCATGAGCGTGCCTCGATTGAGCGCGTCCAAGGCGCGCGAATCGTCATTCAAGGCAGAAAGGGTTAGACCGTGGAGGACATCAACCCAAGCACCGGTAAAATGGTTGGGCAAACAAGGGCGACCCTCCAAAATCTCCGCGAGCGTTTTTGTGTCTTGGTCGTATTTTGACAGAGGGCCCAGAATTTCCGCGCGGCGGCGAATCATCAGTGCCATCAAGCGGATAATTTCGTCGGCGTGAATCGTGGTTAAGGTTCCGCCAGCTCGGATTGCCGTGCCGTCCCTGCCAAGATTCACGACATCAAGGGTTTCGGCCAACATCATAAATTTGCAATTACTGAAATTACCCATCTGGCCGGGTCGCGTCGAGACACCCCATACGTAAGCCGGACGCGGACCTTGAACCGGATTCGAGGAAATGGTCAGCTTGGTGAGCCACGCCGGTTGTTTGAAGTAAATTTGCAAGGCCGTATTGTAGGCCGTCAAAGCTTCATCGTAGCGGCTCATTTGAAAATGGCACTCGCCGCACATAATCCAGTACGCCATGGAATCAAGCCAATAGAAAATCTCGCCGTTGGCATCGGGCATTTTAATTGCGTTGCGCAAATCTCGTGTGAAGCACTCAAGGGCTTTATTGAAATCTCCTTGATGAAAATACTCCATAGATTCCGCGTAATAAAGCGGCGCAGGAACCACTTGCAGCGTCGGGGCTGGCTGCGCGGTGGATTTCGGCACGACAACGAGAAAAAGGGCAGCGAACAAGAAAAGTGAAAGCAGTCGAAAACGGTTCATTATCGTAACCCTTTCAAAGTTGAAGTGGCTTGAGCATTTAGTATCACCCCAGCAAACGAACGACACCGGTCGATATTATAATTGAAAAGTGGCGTTCTGGAAACATGATTTTTTATAAAAAAACATGGAATGCAAAAAAACGGAGACCAAAGTCTCCGTTTTGCGTTTTTTGATGCCTGCATTCACAGATCGCGGCTCGTTTGCCATGTCCACGGCCGTTTTGACGGTCTACTTTTTCTGTGGCGTTTCGGACCCCAACCACCAATACAGCAGCGGGGCACAGACGAAAATCGTGCTATACGTTCCAAAGGCCACCCCGATAGACATGGCAAAAGCGAAGGTGTGAATGCCGGGGCCACCCCAAATGTACAGGATGATCGCCACCGCAAACGTGGTGAGTGAGGTGAGCACCGTTCGTGACAGCGTCTGATTGATAGCATTGTTGATCATCTGTCCTGTCAACAAGGGGCTTTTCCCTTTGTTTTCACGGATGCGGTCGAAGAGAATGATCGTGTCGTTGAGCGAATAACCGATGATGGTTAAGAACGCCGCCACGACCGTCAGGCCGATCTTGAACTCGAAAATGAGCAAAAAACCCGCCCAGTTAGCAATCCACGCGCTCACGGCAATCAAACCGAGCACAACAACGACGTCATGAATCAGGCCGATGACCGCCACCGTTCCAAAGGTCAGGCGGCTAAACCGGAACCAAATGTACAGCGCAATGCACACCAAACTGCCTAAAATCGCCAAGAAACCTTGGATTCGCGTGTCCGACGCGACACTGCTTCCCACCGTGGTTGACGAGGGGAAGTAAGGTGAATCGTTGAGTTCGGATTTCATCTGTGTCAAAATCGTTTCGGCGATTTCAGGCGTGGTTTGGAGGGTGAGCGTCCAATCTGGAAGAACAGTATTGCCATCAGACTCAATGTCTGCTTGGTTCACGATGAAACCGAAATCATTCTCGATCAGCTTCGCTTGTACCGCGTTTTTTATCGCCACTTCAAAGACCGACTCAACGGATTCCACGCTCATTTCCGGGAAAACTTGGATCGCTACCGTTGTTTCTGTTCGCTCTTCGACGACTTGGCTTTCGCCCAGTGTATAATTGAACTTGGAATACACCAGCTTATCGCCAAAGGAATCTTTCACGATGTTGCGAACCGTTTTCAGGTACTCATCCTGCGAGACTTTGACGCCCGGTATTTGCGGAACGGACGTTGTCAGCGTAAAATGGCGAAATTTACCAAACTCGCTTGTCGTCGCATTCGCGTCTTCTGTTTGGAATTCTTGCACCGACAAGTCATTGAGACGATAGGATTCGTCTTTTCCCACCTCTTGGATTTTACGGTCTGTTTCCATTAACGTTTCGCTGACATAGGAGCGGGTTTGTGAGTCATGGAAAACTAGCTCCACGGAAACGCCGCCGACAAAATCGATGTCTAAAATCGTTTTACCGCGTCCGAAAACAGCCAGCAACGAGGCCACCGAAATGACAATGGAAAAAATGGCGCAGGCCTTGCTCATCCCCAGAAAATTGATATTGGGCCGCTTGAAAAGCTGCACCATTTTGAATGTTTTCAACCGACACGCCTCCATGATGTCCATGATAGTGCGGGCACAGTAAATGGAGGTGAACATGCTTAGGGCCACACCGAGCACAAGTGTGACGGCAAAACCCTTGACCTGCTCCGTCCCCACCGTGTACAGAATCACGCCGGTTAAAATCGTCGTGATATTCGAGTCCACGATGGCCGAAAGCGCCTTGGCGTAGGCGTTGCGGATCGCCATTTTGAGCGATGCGCCGCCCGTCAATTCTTCACGTAAACGTTCGTAAATCAGGATATTCGCATCCACGGCCATACCGATGGTGAGCACGATACCAGCGAGCCCCGGTAGAGTGAAGGCAGCCCGAATCGAAAGCATGATGGCCACGAGGAGCGTGATGTTCGTGATCACGCAAAAACAGGCGATAAAACCGGCCAGACGATAGTACATGAGCATAAAAAGCAGTACCACGGCGGCGGAGGCGATGAGAGACAGGCTCCCTTGCCGAATGGTTTCCGTGCCGAGCGTAGCACCGATTTGCTGTTTGCTGGCAGGTTGATCGCCCAAGTCGGCGGGCAGCGCACCGGCATCGAGCACATCGATCAAATGCTGAATATCGGCATCAAGTTGCTGGCGACCTTCTTCCGTGTTGCGTGTGGCGAACGTGATGATACCGTGTTTGCCAATGACACTGTTAATCACAGGAGCAGAATAAAGATGGTCATTGAGAATGATACTCAGGTGACGCATCATCGTACCAGACGCGTCGGGCTGGTTCGCGCGAGTGAGACGCCGAAACCGGCTTTCGCCTGTACCGTTAAACGTGAAAGACACGCCTGGCTCGCCTTTCTCGCTTGTTCCTCGTCCCACAAACTCAAGAAGTTCGCCCGTCACATCGGCTCCGTCGTTGAACAGCACGAGCATTTCCAATTCGCCGCGCGAGGTCCGAGAAACGAATGTCGCGCTGTCCCTACTGCCAACAAATTGCGATTCTTCGCCCTTCATAACGGGAACCCAGCGTGCCAGTAGTTTTCCCGATGCGTCCCGCACTTCGCTACCCGTCTCTCTTTGGGCACGCGCAATGATCGGCTCATCCTGCGAATAGCTAGTCGATGCCATAATGCGGAAGGTCAAGGCACCGGATTCGGTAATCACGCGCTGAATTCGTTCCACTTCGGCATCTTCCGCTTTGGGAATGATGACTTGAATTTGGCTCAGCCCGCGCGGCGTGATGGAAATTTCGCGCACTCCACCCGGATTGATACGACCACTGATGGCGGTCACCAATTTTTCCATCGTTTGGGTTTCAATCGTGGCCGCTTGCGTCTGACCATCCTCGGTGGCATTGGGCGTGACATCGTAAATCAGCACGACACCGCCTTGCAGGTCAATGCCGAGTGTCAAGCGATTCCAGCCCATCGCCACGGCGACAATACTTCCAAAAAAGGCGAGCAGCAGGATAAAAATGCGGACATTATGCTCCGGCAATCGCCAAAACTTGGCCAAAACATTGCCCAGCCAAAAGCAGCCCAGCGCGATGAGCAGAAAGATAAGCCAGGTAAAATAACCACTTTGCAGAAAATTTGTTCGTGGTTCTTCCGTTTTTTCTGCTTCGTCTGCGGCCTCACCCGTTGTCACCGCCGCTGTCCCTTCGCTAGCTGTCTCTTCGACCACGGGAAAAACTTCTTCTGTTGGTCCCGCTTCCGGTTGCACTGGGGGAACGGCCTCTTCCGTAGCAGTGGTATCCGTTGCGGTCGCATCGCCTTCCGAATCCCCTGGTAACGGCTCTCCATCGGCCTCTTCCGTTGTCGCAGTGTCGGTCACAGGCTGTTCCGGGGATTTCGTCTCTTGCGAGGCAACTGGTTCATCGACAACGACCGTTGGGGCATTTTGTGGAGCGTCTTGGGCCTTGTTGGTCGCGGAATGGATCGCAAAAAGCGCGGCCAGCAGCAAAACAACGAAGGTGAAGGGGGTTATTTTCGGCATGGGGAATCGAAAAGAATTCGAGCGGGGACTCCGTGTCATGGTAGTTTGAACAAAATAAGGAGAATAGGCAAAACAGAATGCGGGAAAACGCGAAAAAGAGATTTTTGAGATTTACTTTTCTTGTTTTCTATTGTCTGTTTCTTTCGCGGTAAAAACTTGGGTAATGGCGGTTATGTGGAAACGCATTTTTGTGTTGTTGGAATCATCCACTTTCAGGACGACTTCTTTTTTGTCGCGGTCAACGGAATAAACGGTGGCGAGAATGCCGCCTACCGTCATCACTTTGTCGTTGCGTTCGAGTTGGCCGAGCATTTTTTCGCGCTGAGAAACCTGCTTTTGTTGTGGCCGGACAAGGAGAAACCACATGACAACCAGCGTGAGGCCGATCAGCATCATAAAACTCATCCAACCGCCGTCACCTTGTTGACCAGCGGCGGCATCGGGATTGGCGGCTTGAGCAAAAACGGCAGGCAAGAACGTCAAAATATCAGGCATTTTCTATAATGATCAAAAGGGAATCGCCCTGCGGCGGCCATCCGCAGCGCGGATAAAAAGTCAACAGAGCGGTACATCTTATCCAATGGAAGGCAATATGGCAAGACCTACAGCGCGGAGAACGCCATGAAATCGCATCTTTCTTGAGGAATTTGCCAAGGTATTTGCAAAAGCCGACTCATTTCTTTATAGCAAGGAAGTGCAAATCCCCATTTTTACGACAGAGACAGATGTTTTGTTATTTTTTTTCAAAATTGTCGCAACGAGCTTTCTTTTTTTTCAAAAATGTGTATGATGCTCTTGCAGGCTTGCGCGCTCTCTGCGTGCCATCGTGTTTTTTTGCCTATTCAGCCCCATCAGCGAGAAGGTCGTGGCGTACGAGCCGACGATTAAAACTTATCAATAGTAACATAAATCATATCCCCTTGAAAGTTTTCTTGTAAGTTTTTATCAATGTTTTTTTGTAGGAGGTTCCTATCGTGCCAATTGAGTTAGTTTGTCCAAATGGGCATCGTTTGGTTGCGAAAGATACCAACGCTGGAAGGACGGGAAAATGCCCCGTTTGTAAGGCTGCTGTCAACATCCCCTTGATTTCTCAGGCGAAAATTACCGAAAGTGCCATTATAAACATCATGGGCGACCCGGCGATGGCCAAGGCGCTGGGAAAAGATGCGGCGGACTCAGGAAAGGAAGGGCCAAGTCCCAAGCCAGCCGCGCCCTCCTTGCCCACAAAAACAGCGACGAAAGTCTGTCCAAGCTGTGAACGAGAAATCGATCTCGGTTATCATATTTGTCCCCACTGCAAAACCTATATCAAAGGACTGGACGGATTTTAGTGGCCATGACAATTTTACGGCTTCACTCCGCCAGAATGGAATGCGGACTGGCCTGTGTTCGCCCAGTAAGCCTGTCGCACAACCCTCAAAAATGGCTAACCCGTCACCCCCACGAAGGCAGGAGTCCAGTCCAAAAAAGCCGCTTTAGGCCATTTTTTCGGCTGTATTTCACAGCTCAGCCCGCCGGAGCGGGAATGGCGCGAGATTGATTGAAACAAGGTTACGAAAAAAGTCCATTACAGTACGTGGACCCGATCACATAAACGTCTATGACAGAAAATATCTATAAACCCGACTTGATGGAAGTTTTGGAAGTCACGCAACACACCGTGGACGTGAAATCGGTGAAAATTCGCTTTCGTGACGAGGAAAAGCAGAGAAATTTCTCCTTCAACGTGGGCCAGTTTGGGCTATACAGCGTTTTTGGTTACGGCGAATCGACGTTCAATATCTGTTCCAGCTCGAATTGGAAGGATCATCTCGAATTTTGTTTCCGCAAGACAGGCCGGGTCACGGAGGCGATGTGGGAAGTCGTGCCCGGCGACACCATTGGCTTTCGCGGACCTTATGGTAACGCCTATCCCATGAAAAATTGGGAAGGCAAAGACCTCATTTTTGTCGGCGGCGGAATTGCCATGCCCCCGATTCGCTGCGCGATTTGGTACGCGCTGGAAAATCGCGAAAAGTACGGCAAAATTTCCATCGTTTATGGTGCGCGGAGTGTGGGCGACTTGGTGTTCCGCAATGATTTGGCAAAATGGGCAGAATTTCCCAACGTCGATGTCTTGCAAACCGTCGACCCCGGTGGAGAAACGCCCGATTGGACCGGCAAGGTCGGTTTCGTGCCCACCGTGCTGAAAGAGGCGACATTCGACGCGAAAAAAGCTGCCGCTCTGGTCGTTGGCCCGCCGGTGATGATTAAATTTTCGCTGCCCGTCTTGGCCGAGGCGGGTATGGCCAACGGCGATATTTACACGAGTCTGGAGAACCGGATGAAGTGCGGCGTGGGAAAATGCGGACGCTGCAATTGCGGCCCGGTGTATGTTTGCAAAGAAGGGCCCGTCTTCAATTTGGAGCAGTTAAGCGCCTTGCCAAACGATTTTTGATGAGCGATTGGCGGATGTGGATTTGTGTCGAACCGGCGAACCTGCCTCGGTTCGGCCGTTCTTGATGGGTGCTGCGGACGCAACACAAAAATTCACATGATTGTTGCCAACGAACTCACGCCTGTCGTGTTCCAACTTTCGCCCGGCTCGTGTCACGGCGATCCCGAAGTAAGATTACTGATTCCGATGCTGGGCGAATGTTTTTGCAACAATGGCATTTCGTTATTGATGGACAAGGCTTACGAAGGCGATGAAGTTCGTTCGTTGGCCGTAAAACAAGGCCTCAAACTGGTTGTGCCTCCCAAGAGCAACCGCAAGAAGTCGTGGGAATATGACCGCGATTTGTACAAACGACGCAACGAGGTCGAGCGTTTTTTCCGCCGTTTGAAGGCTTATTCGCCATGTTATGTTTTGTGGGGCCATTCGCTTTATGCGGTGATATTCCCTCAAAAGATTCCGATACTTCACCAAAAATTCCGATCAATAAACAAGCAACAATACTCGTATTTCCTGTTGACGTGCCAGCAGTTAATAATCATCAGCTTGGCAAACAGTTTGCGACAGCTCTTGCCTTGGCACTCGAACGAACGGGGTTAGCAAATCTTGAAGTATCAGAAAAGGTATTTCAGCCACCTGCGGAAAGTAAGGATGATATCGTGTTGTTGTCAAAAGATTTCTCGATGTATATCAAACAGCAAAAAAACAACAGGGAATATGTCTATTTTTCGCAATTCATTGGCGATCAAACCACTGGCCCTCAAGCTGTGTTATCAGTTTTTGTTAATAACAATGGAGATTTGTTATGGTCACATCGGAGCGTACCGGGAGAAGCAAGTTTTGATAAATACGATCCCAAAGACCCGTTGGGAAAAACAACGTCTTCCGGTTTTGACTCGCCTACTTGTTGTACGTTTTCGGCACAAGAAACGTCAGGCGATTCGGAATGACCGCGATTTCCATCGGCTCTGTTGGTGTCACGCAGCCGCACGGGTCGCCGTCCAACTGCACCGGGACCGGTTTGTCCGATGTAACGCGGTATTTTGTGGCCTGCCCCATCATTTTTCGTGCGAAAAAGCGGTGCAAACTAAAACATTGTGCGGCGGCCACATAAAACAAGCCATGAATCGTTGTGCCACCGCGAAAAAGAACATGATCCAACAGGCCGTCGTTTTCTTTGGCATACGGGGCCAGTGGCAAACCCCATCCGTAGCGATTGATGTTGAAAAAGAAAGCCCAGCGCGACTGATTTGAGATTTCGTGCCAATCCTTGCCGTCAAAACGCTCAATCTTCATTTTCGCAAAACGATAACCGAAAAGCGATTTGAAAATGGGTTTAAGATAAGAAAAATAGGAAATATGCGCGCCGTGCGGATGGCCGCCGCGGTAGCGTTCTTCGCGGCGAGCATGAACTCCGTGAACGATGTCGGCGTCAAAACCGCAACTGACCATCACAAGAAAGAGTCTGCCATTGCCATTGGATTGCTTCCCGTTCTGTTCCGTGGCATCGTTTGCGCTGCTGGCACTGGACAAGACCTTGCCCGCGTCCAACGTGATGGTTTTCCCCGTCAGTATGACGCTTGCCAGTTTCTCAGGAGTGCGGCCAAGGCGAAAATGTTTGGCCAAGAGGTTGGCCGTCCCCGCCGAAAGCAGCGTGATGGGTACGCCGGGCTGGATCAAATTGACCAAAGTTGCGGCGGTTCCGTCCCCTCCCACACCCACAAGCACACGCAGGCTGCCCTCGGCGTGAAACGTGTTGGCCATCTTGGCCACTTCATCGAGGTCAGTGAGCAAGATGACGTTCAACCCTTGATTTTGCAGCAGGGTTTGCAATTTTTCCGCGCGCTCCATGGGCGAACGGCGACCAGCTTTAGGATTGACGGAAATAATGACGGTATTCTGTGTGGAAGCCAATGGTGTTTTAGAGGGTAATAAAAGCTATCGTTGAGCTCGCCACTGCCGAACGGAATCTTCAAGGGCGGTTGCCAGTTCATACACGTCACCCGCAAAACTTTCCGCTTCACGTTTGCCCATCTCGCGGAATAATTCATTCGTTGATTTTGATGCTTTGTCAACCAGATCGTACAATTTGTGCTTGGCAATATTGGTTTTCGTATCGGCGGCGTTGTCGAAAACAGCATCCAGCTGCGACATTTGTTTTTTCAGAACCAAACTATCGCAACCAAAAAAGGGGGCATATTTCTCGCTAGATTTTTCAAGAAGATTCCACGCCCAAATTTCTGGAATTTGGGCACCCGGCAATTTTTGCACATTCACTCGTTGTAAATGGGTCGCCGCTCGTCTTTCCATCTCTTGTTTGACTTCCCCTCCATCACCATCAAGGACAAAAACGACGTCATTCAATTTGCGAAAATGGCGGAGCGTTTCCATGTGGGCGAGAAATTGATCTTTTCCCGTGTCATGTCCCACTTCAATGTCGTTTTGGAGCAAATCGAGTTTGGGGCCGAGAAAATCGAAGATGCCCCGAAGCAAACTTTCCGCCTCTTCGTCCTCGCAAAGAAATGTCAGTGTATCGTGGGCATGGCCGTAAAGAGATTTTTGGATGGTATCTCGCCACGCCTCTTTCCGAACAACATTATCGGATTCGCGTTCTAGGAAAATTCTCGCATCGGTAGGAACGGTATCGAGAACAACGGAACTGTGTGTCGTGCAGACGATTTGCAGATTGTTTCGCAAGGCCAAACGCTGTAATTCGAGCATGAGCAATTGCTGGATGTATGGATGCAAGCCCGTATCGATTTCATCAATCAAAACCAAGGCGTTTTCCAATTTCGAAAGATGGATGGAAAGCCACATCACGGCGCGCTCACCCGATGACATGTGATATTCGGAATACCGACAAGTTCCCTCGCTTCCCGTAACTTTTTCCACGACAAGCACATCTTGGCCTGCCCTACTTGCCCGAATCAGTTTGGCATATTCCGCCCCTAAAATTCTCTGAGCAAAAGCGATATTGGAAGCATCAATAATTTGAGAGCTGTATTTTCGCTGTGCCAACTGCTGAATACTTCGCATTTCTGAGGGATTCGAGAAATTGGATAGCGTGTGGAAATAAACCTTCCGTTGCGGCTGCTTTGCGTCTTTCCGCCCTAGAAAGTTCTTATTCCACTTGCTTTTCCCTCGTTTCCATTTCATCTCCATAGCTCCTTTGTCGGTGCTGTAGAGAAAGCCAATCTCCATCGTCTCCGAATGCGCATCCGCCAGCTCTGGAATATCCTTGGGACGAAAATCAGGAAAGCGTTTTTGTGGAGAGTGTTGGTAGTTTGCGTCTGGGTCCTCGTAAGCACAAGCTAGAGAAAAAAGAACCGTCGATTTTCCACAACTGTTCGCACCGGCCAAGACACAAACAGGAAACGGAAACTCAAGTTGCAGGCTCTTGATTCCGCGGATATTTTTGATCCGAACTTCGTTCAGCCTGTCTTTACGGAACTGACTTCTCAGTTGCTCCCATATTTGCTGAAGATTGTTTTTTACCGGCATTTTAATCCACTCCTGACAGTTTTGTTCCCACGATTTCTCATTGATTTGCCTCATTCAGCAGCCAGACGAGCAAACCTTTTTGGGCGTGAAGCCGGTTTTCCGCTTGGGCGACGATCCGGCTTTGGGGGCCGTCCATGACCTCGTCGGAAACTTCCCAGCCGCGTTTGGCCGGCAAGCAGTGCAGAAAAATGGCGTCTTTTCTGGCTCTTTTCATCAACTTAGCGTCCACCAGATACGAAGCGAATGCCGCTTTCCGCTCCGCTTCTTCCGCTTCCTGCCCCATGCTGACCCAGACATCCGTGTAAACGACATGCGCCTCTTTCACCGCCTTGGCCGGATCGCTGGTTAGCTCGCATTCAAATCCCGGCACGGGACCGTGAGTCGCACCTTTCCCGACGATTTTTGCAATCTGTTTTTCCGTAAACTGATATTTCTCCGGGGCTGCCACGGCCATTTTCATGCCCAGTTTCGCCGCCGCGCGAATCAAGCTCACCGCCACATTGTTCGCATCGCCCACCCAAGCGATTTTCAGGCCCGACAACGGGCCAAACTCTTCCTGAATGGTCAGCACGTCCGCCAGCGCCTGACACGGATGAGCTTCGTCAGTCAAACCGTTAATGACCGGACATGT
>QMCD01001950.1_pt1:2500-32823 | contig 32823 bp, 23 predicted proteins | sample 1821841 | NCBI WGS metagenome assembly QMCD01 (sample SAMN01991225, study PRJNA193472) | Termite gut metagenome, whole genome shotgun sequencing project. | isolation source: worker | host: Macrotermes natalensis
GCGAGGATAGCGGAGGCTATGTATAGCGAGCCTAAACTAAATGCCAAAGAAATTGAGAGTCCTGCCATGCAAGTAAGACAAACAATAGCAGAAATAAGCATGGTCGGTATCAAGCCTACTTTGTCAAAGATAATGCCGTTAATTATTCTGCTAAGACCATTCATCGTAGAAACAAGACCTACAAGTAATGCGCCAAATCCTACAAATACAACTTCATCAAGTTGAAGGAGAGCAGCTCCCTGTGCTGCAGTTCCAATAATGGTGAGACCTCCGGTAATTGTAAATACTGCCCAGATAGCGTAGATAAAAAATGTTTTTGACTTGAGCATGAATTGTTGTTGGGTAGGAGAATCTTCGGTTCTGGTTGAGGAGACTTCAACGCCCAGTTTTATTGCTATGTCTTTTGGAGCAGGCTTTACGATGAATGCGAAAGCCAGCATTACAGTGAAAGCTGCAAGTGCAATAATCATAAAAACCAAGGTCCAGTCCATAATGCCAAACATGGCGTTTGCGACTGAGCCAAATATCAGACTGGATGCTCCAAATCCCATCAGCATGACACCGGAGCAAAATCCTATTTTGTCCGGAAACCAAGGGTTTACGAGTGAAATAATTGCGTTATAACCAATTCCGCATCCTGACCCTGCAAAAGCGCCGTAGAATACAAACAATGCCCATATGCCAAGCCCGGCAAACTGAGCGGTCAAAACAAAGCCTGCCACCACAAGTAGTGCCGCACAGATAATCGCTACCTTTGCAGAATAGCGTTTTATTACCTGCGCCCCCACTAAACCTGACAAGCAAAAAGCAAACATTGATATCTGAAAGACCTGCGGCAGGAGGGGTCTATAATCGCTATGTGTCACGCCGATAGGGGCGGCAAAGATTGACCAAGCGTAGATCAAGCCCAAAATCAACAGTGTTAGAGTTGCAAAGATCAGGTATGTTCCTCTTCTGCCCTTAATTCTTTCGGTTGATAAATCTGCGGAACCCATTGAGTCCTCCTTTTTTAAAATCTATTCTTCTCCTGCTACACGTTGTTATCTTCATCACTAGGAAGTATCGATTTATTTGCTGTCATCTTAAGCAACGCGAAGGATCTTTCACTAACCACAGCGTTAACGCAGCTCACAGGAAAGATTCTTCACTGTGTTCTTGAGTGACAGATGGCGTGCAATGAATAAATCGGTGCTTCCCAGACCTACGTTCAGATGGCACAAGTACAGCGGATGGTTATTTTCCCAATAAGAAAGAGGCTCGTGCAGCTGCTGCAATACATGAGCCTCTTTACTGTCGTTATAAAAATCAGCTCTTTTGCCTCTTTATAACGGCACTACGACAAACAGCAATCGACCACTTTTTCTTATAGACAAGGGACTCCTGCAACCCTTGAATAAAAAGTTAAAATGTTTTGTCTTTGGTTTCCGGTCCAATAAGAAACACTAAAAGACCGGGGATGATAACGATACCGGCTGCGATAGCGATGGTCATGTCGCCACCAAGTCCGCCGTTCATAGCTGAGATCACAAATGGACCAATGATAGATCCGAAGCGACCCCACGAAGAGGCAAGACCGTTGCCTGCGCCGCGCACTTCAGTAGCATATAGCTCCGGTGTATATAGAGCCATACACATGGCGTTCATATACTTTCCAAACTGATATAGGATGCCAAAGATGATGACACCGGCCATACCAAGAGACACACCACCGATGGAGCTGGGATCTTGGAAGCCGTAGACGATACCAAAAATGGCTGTGCATAAAGCAGCGATAAGGAAGGTTGGCTTGCGACCAAATTTTTTGGATGCCCATGTTGTGAAAAACCATGCGGGGATGCCGCCAAACACTCCAAGGGTGACCATCCAAATAGCCATAGAGTTATCAAGTCCTTTACCTTTAAGTATCTGGGTAAGGAATGTGCCAAGTCCATAGTCACTTAACATGGAGATAAACCAAACAAAGAAGCAAAGGATAGTTAGCTTTAGATACTTGGAAGAGAAGAGCTGAGCAAAGCCTTTCTTTACCTCTACTACCGGGCTGACGACCGGTTCAGGAAGCGAACCATGCTTGGCCATTGCCCAGTCTTCAAATTTTCGGCAAATTCTATCAGCTTCTTCATGACGACCAACTTTCTCCAGCCAAAGCGGAGATTCCGGAACTGTGGCAATGATTCCAATAACAAATAGAGCCGGTAGCGCTTCGATAAAGTAAAGCACGCGCCATCCAAAGGCACTGCCAATAGCCTCAACTACTACGCCGCTGATGATACCGGCAATTAGAAAACCAACCGGTGTCATTAGTTGATACAAAGTCATGTATTTAGGTCTGTCTTTTGATGAAACGATCTCACTGAGCCAAGAAAGTGCGATAGGGAACTGCGCGCCCAGACCAAATCCGAGAATAAAACGCATAACGAACATAAACTCAATGCTCATCGAAACAGTGAGTGCAAATCCGGCAATACCCCACATGATCATCATTGATACAGTAACCTTTTTGCGACCTAAACGATCAGCAAGGCTTCCGGCGATGATAGCTCCAAGAAACATGCCGGCAAAACATATCGATGCGTACATAGACTGTAAATTCGCAATTTCGCCTGCAACTTTTCCGGTAGCCGGGTTTATAAAACCAGTGCCAAGGAGAGGCGCAAAGAAATGCTCGCCGATCAATGGTAAAAGATAACTGGTTCCTCCCAAGTCAATTGTCTCGGCAAACCAACCCATGAGGATAAAAAAGATGATAAGAAGTTGCTTTCCCGATCCGGGAATGCGATTCATACGATCCGCAACAGAGTACTTAACAGCGGTTCCTGTCATAATGTAACTCCCTCCTGCAAAATGCAGTTTTAATGAAGTTAAAAGGATAATAAAAAGAATGAGAGATATAGTCCCTCTACAATAGAAGAGACTGTTCGAAAAGTTATTGAAGTGCGCCAAGCCAGAATAGCACAGCTTGCGCCCCTACAATTTAGTTATTTGAACTATCATGCAAAGCATTTGTTACAGGCTTTAAACAGACTGTTTATTCGCAAATCGTATTCCTGCATCTACAATGAATAGCAATAGACGCAATGCAGCATGAGACTTAGGCACTAAATCTTTGTGCGTTTATATGGTGTTTAGCAACGTGACACCAGCCGAATCTTCGAATAGTTTTAGTGATTTATCAACTCAAGAAAGGATTAATTATGTGCTTTAGACCACCGGAGACAACTACCGGTCCACAGCTTTGCCCCGAGTGTGGCAAAAAGATTGTGTCGCCAAATTTCAAGCCGGTTGTATGTCCATTCTGTAAAGCAAAACTACCGACCGAGCCGCCGGCTGCCGCTCCGGGGGCCATGGTGTGTCCCAAGTGTGGTAAATCAAATCCCATGACTGCTAAAGTTTGTTCCGGTTGTGGTGCTACAGAAGCAGATTTTATGGAAGCAGCTGCATCAAACATACCAGGTGCCCCCAAAATGCCCGGTGCCCCCAAACCTCCTTCCGCCCCCTCGTTATAGCCAAATCGAAGGCTCGTGTCGAGATATTGATATGAGCCTTTTTGCATCAGCAGGTATGACACCTGCTGCTATGAGCTATAATGATGCGATTGTGGTAGGAGTTTTGTTTTTTTGACCAATATGTAGGTTTTATAATCATTTTTGCCTGTTGAAGTCAAACCACGGAGGCGCCATGCATGTTGAGTACTTTACTTATTTTAGTGACTTTGCCAAGACCATGTCGATATCCAAGACGGCAGCAAATTTCTTTATGACTCCTCAAGGAATCAGCAGAGCGATACATTCGCTGGAAAAAGAGTTTGGAACGCCTCTAATCAGTAGATCAAAGAATAGTCTTTCGCTAACTGAAGCGGGGTATTCTTTAGTAGAAGATGCCAACCATTTGGTTGAAGCCTACAACACTGCACATCGGCGCATGATTAACTATGCAGCGTCTGAGAAAATTATTTTCGATCACACCATAAATCTTTATGTAACACCATTTGTATCTACCTACGTTTTACCTTTACTGGATATCTACTCGTCGCGAAACGTTGAGTTTAGCTTAAACGTTCATGAGTCAAACTTATATAAAATCATCCCCAGAATAAAGAGCGGGTTGAAGCAACACTCGTTTGCGCTGGTATCAGTACCGGAGATATCCCAGTTTGAGGATGCTCTTAACGAAGTTATAGAAAGGGATGAACTTGAGTTTTTCCCTGTTATGCGGCTACCTGTTCAGGCGTTGGTCTCAGTATCTTCGCCTTTAGCAGGTTATAAAAAACTGAAGGTGAAGGAGTTAAAGGAATACCCTGTTGTCATGTACAATGACCCTGTGCTTTTTGATATTTTGGCAGAAAAGATGGGTAAGGATAACATTGTCATGACTACAAGCTCTTTTGCCATGCTGCAAATGGAGTTAGAAAAGAATCATGCGGTGACTTTTGTGCCGGCTATTGCTGCAGCCATTGGGCTGCCAAACGCATCTGTTCTCAAGCCTTTAGTAGATGGGTATTGCACCAGACTTGGGTTTTTAGGCACCAAAGAGTCCATGACAAACAGTCTTAATATGAAAGTCGTTGATTGTGTAAAAAGCTTTTTTGCCGAGAATCAAAATCAGTCGGCTTTTAAGGGTACTTACATTTATTTGGAGCCATAGCTTTTTGAGATACCTAAAACAAACCTCGCAAAACGAACCCCTTTCAACAAATCATTGAAAGGGGTTCGTTTTTCGTTGCGTGCATTTTGCGCTTGCAGAGTTCATTCTGTAACTGTTAGTTTTTCAATAGCGAGAGGAGGTGGCAACACCTGACCGTTGCGAAAAGTAATGAAGTACGCGTGCAATACATGCCGACAAAAAGTAGTCGGACATTAGAAATGCTCAACAAAGTTTGGAGGACTTAATGCAAAAGAAGGTCAGAACTATCTGCTTCGACTGCCATTCAAAGTGTGGTGTTGTCCTCACAGTCGAAGATGGTAAGATCGTAAGGGTGGAAGGTGACCCCAACCATCCTATCAGTGAAGGTATCCTCTGCGTCAAGGCATTTTCCGCAAAGGAGATAAATGAGCACCCCGACCGCCTAAAATACCCACTAAAGCGTGTTGGTGAGCGTGGCGAAGGTAAATGGGAGCGCATTACCTGGACCGAGGCACTCGACATTATCGAGGCCAAGATTCGTGAGTGCATTGATAAATATGGTTCAGAATCCATCATTATCTCTCAAGGTACCGGTCGTGGCTCAAATCACTTCCTGGACAGATTGAACAATACTTGGAATGGTGGCGGTAAGGTATGGCCAACCCACGTATGCTTACTTCCCAACCTTGCGCAAACGCATGTAACTTATGGTCGTATGTTCCATCCGCATGAGGCTTGCGATTATCGCAACACCGGCTCTATCGTTACCTGGGGCACCAATCCTATTCGCTCACGCCAATACAGTGGTTTACGTATTCTCGATGCCAAACGTAGTGGCGCTCGCTTGGTTACAGTAGATCCGGTATTTCGCGATATTGCTGCGAAATCCGAACTCTGGGTTCCTATTCGTCCCGGAACCGATGGTGTTTTAGCTATGGGTATCACCAACTTGGTATTTAAGAACAATCATCATCTTAAGGCTTCAGAATTACTTAAAAACTGGACAAACGCTCCTATGTTGGTAGTGGAGGACGACCAAGTAATGCTTCGCGAAAATCAGGTGAACGGCAGCGCCGACCCGGCAGCTGACGAGCATTACGTAGTGTGGGATCTTAACTCCAACGGCCCGGTATTTTGGTATCCGGAGACCAAGAGCTTCAGCGCCGAGAACGTTGATCCTGCTCTTGAGGGTAGCTATGATATCGTTTGTGCTGATGGCAACACGTATACTTTCAAAACTGCCCTGCAAGTCTACAAAGACCAAGTTACCGTATGGACCCCTGAAAAAGTATCAGAAATCACATGGACGCCGGTGGAGAAGATCCTCAAGATGTATGATATCATCACTAACCCCACCGATGGCAAGCCATCTATACTTACTGCCTATCTTGGTGCCTGTATGATGACAACCAATGCATTGCAAAATGGGCGTGCCATCACTATTCTCCAGCTTCTTTTGAACCCGCCGCTAGACGATAAAGGTGGCATCTACTTTAACACCTTCTGGGAGTTCATGCTTGACCCCAAGATCACCGCATATGACCGTGTACCTGAAAAACTGCGTCTTGGATATGAAAAACACCCGATGTATACGCAGGTCTATGGTAAGGGCAACATACCCGGTCCCTTATGGGAAGCGATCATCACCGGTGAAGGTGACCCTGCAGTTCCGCGTGTATTCCTTTCTGTTGCAAACGACCCACTAGGTTGCTTTGAAGACGTAAACACCATACGCAAGGCACTGCTTTCCGATAATTTAGAACTCAATGTTAATATGGATTACTTTATGACTCCGGGTGCCAATTTGGCAGACATCGTCTTGCCGGCAGCCCACTGGTCTGAGCGTACCGGTGTATTTGACGAAGAGCTGTATCCCGATCCATGCCCCTACATCATTCCGCAGATTGCAGTGAATCCTCCGGGTGAGGCACAAGATGACTGGTACTTCCAGCGTGAGCTTGGCAAGCGTTTTGATCCGGAGCTATGGCCATGGGACTCATCCGAAGAGATGCAGCTGTGGCGTCTAAAAGAGTTTCACGGTGTGGATGTTACGTATGAGGAAGCAGCCAAAGAGGGGTACTATGTTGTTTATGGCGGCGAGCATCGCATTATTAAACAGCACACACTTGATGTGGCTCACTATCCTACGCCCGACGGCAAAGGTCGTGATGTAAAGGTTCAGTTCCAGACTCCGACCATGCGCATCGAGCTTTATTCTGAGCAAATGCCGTCTTATGGTTATGATTCACCACTGCCTAGCTACAACGAGCCTTTTGAGAGTCCAATATCTACGCCGGATCTCTTTAAGGAGTACAACTTGGTACTTACTACAGGTGGTCGTGACTATCCGTTCTATCACTCTGCGTGGACCAATATTGCCCGTCAGCGTATTATCGAGCCGTGGCCATATATTGAGTTGAACTACGAAGATGCTAAAGAACGCCAGATCAGCGAAGGTGAGTGGCTTTGGGTGGAGTCTCTGCGCGGCAAAATTCGTGCCAAGGCCAGAATTTCCAAGGGTGTGCAAAAAGGTGCGGTAAGTATGGCACGTCCTAACTACAAGCATGGCTGCGAAGAACTTAATCTTCCGGGCTTTGATTGGGATGGCGCAAACCCCAACGTCTTAATCCCTTCGCATGGAGCAGATGTAGGATTTGGTTGCGCACCTATGCGTTCCAGTCTCTGTAAGGTGACCAAATTCGAGCAGTAATACTCACGCGACACGATAAGAATGGAGCCACTATGGCAAAGAAAATTGGAGTTATGGTTGACCTGGACTTTTGCGTGGGTTGTTATGCCTGCCAGAGTTGCTGCCAGGATTACTACAAGCTTTCGGCTGAAGATACCTATCTGCGTGTCTTTAACCACAAACCGGATATCATCGATGGCGAGGCCAAGATGTTTCTGGCACCTTATCCTTACGATCTGGAGAAGTGCGCCTACTGCCTTGAGCAGGAAAACGGTGTTGCCCCCTGCGTTGCAACATGCATAGGCAAGGCTATCCATATCGATGAGGTAGATAAATTGCGTGAGATGGCTGATAAGAGCGATTTCCGCGTCATGATCTATCAATAGACTATCTCCTTGGAGGGGCAGTTGCCATCTGCCCCTCCACATACCTATTTTTAATCGGAGCAAACCTATGACAACTTCCTGTGTTAACTGTGCCAGCTGCGGAAAGTGCTATCAAAAAGAGGCAGTGTGTTTGAATTGTGGCAGTGAGATTAATCTGCTGGATAACGCCTGTGTCGCATGCGGCAACCCTATAACAGAGGAGATGCGCGAAAGCGCCAGACAAGCTTATGTGCAACAAAAAATGGACGCACACGACGTGCTTTTTCCCGGACTAAAAAAGAACAGGGAGAAGCGTCAAAAGTGGCTTCAAAATCACCGGTCATAAGGCAGGCATGAATGGTCGGTTATTCAGATGAAACAAGAAAAGATACTTCTCCTTTCAAAGTGGGTATCGATATTGGCTCAAAAACCATCAAGGTTGTTGTGTTGGATGCCGACAACACAACACTTTATGCCTTTTATGAGAGACATCTTTCAAATGTCAAACAGACTATGCTCTATGCTTTAAAGCGTTGTCTGCCTTTCTGTAAAAATCATCCCCTTACCGTTGGAGTTACCGGTTCAGCCGGAATTCAATTTGCAGAACTTATGGGCTTGCCTTTTATTCAGGAGGTTTTAGCTGACAAACTCGCTCTATCCAGATTACTGCCTCAAACAGATGTAGCTATTGAGCTTGGCGGAGAGGATTCAAAGATCCTCTTTTTAAGTGATGGAGAAGAATTGCGTATGAACAATACCTGTGCCGGAGGCACCGGAGGGTTCATCGACACCATTGCCGGTATGTTTGATCTTAATGCTGAAGAGTTTAATGCTCTTGCCTTGGGATGCTCAACCGTCTATCCCATTGCTTCGCGCTGTGCAGTATTTGCACAAAGTGATGTAAGACCATTATTAAACGAGGGAATTAGTCGCTATGATATTGCCGGTTCTGTATTTGCAGCCGTTGCGACCCAGTGTATTTCCGGTTTAGCTTGTGGGAGAAAGATAAGAGGCAGGGTTGCTTTGTTGGGCGGACCGTTTCACTTTCTCTCGGCACTACGTAGTGCGTTCACGGCCAAAGCGTTTTAGTCCCATAGAAGCGAAGCGCCACTAGAAGCACATTTGTTTGTTGCGAAAGGTGCGGCATTTTTTGCCGAAAATGAATCTGCAAATGTAATTATCGAAAGTCTTGCAGATAAACTGGAACACATTGCTTGGAGTTTAGATACAGACACAGGACGCTTGCCGACACTGTTTTCTTCTCAACAAGAATACTATGAGTTCAAAGAAAGGCATTATGAGGCCAAACCAAAATATGGTCAACTCAATGGCTATGAAGGACGTGCTTATTTGGGCATTGATTCCGGTTCTACTACCATTAAATGTGTGCTTATAGGTGAACAGGGTGAGTTTTTATTTACCTACTACGAACGTGTAGCCGGAGACCTTACTGAAGCAGTCGAATTAATGTTGCGAAGTTTGTATAAGCGGATCCCACGCATGCATGACGGGCGATCGGCACTTACCATAGCCAACACCTGCGTTGTGGGTTATGGCGAAGATCTTATCCTTAAAGCCTTTAGAGCAGACTTTGGAGAGGTGGAGACTGTTGCTCATCTCAGGGCGGCGCAAGAGTGCGTGCCTGATGTAGATATGGTACTTGATATAGGCGGACAAGACATCAAGTACCTTACGGTAAAGGATGGCTCGTTAGATGCTATAGTGCTTAATGAGGCCTGTTCTTCGGGTTGCGGGGCTTTAATAGGTGGTTTTGCTTACTCCATGAATGTCAAACTCGACGAGTTTACCGAGGCCGCATTATACGCAGAAAAACCGGTAGATCTTGGCACACGATGCACAGTGTTTATGACTTCTCGAGTACGTCATGCGCAAAAAGAAGGAGCTTCGGTTGGTGAGATATCCGCCGGCCTTGCCTATTCTGTAGTTCGCAATGCCTTATTTAAAGTTATCCGCTTACATGACGTGTCGGATTTAGGAAAACGCATAGTTGTGCAAGGCGGAGCATTTAAAAGTGATGCTATTTTGCGCACTTTTGAGCGTCTTGCCAAGCGAAAAGTGTATCGATCCACCGCTTCAGAATACATGGGTGCTTTTGGGGCGGCATTATTTGCTCGGGATCGAGCCGGAGAAAATCCGGATAAGCAAACAACGCTTCTTAGTGCAGAGGAGCTAAAACAATTAGTGGTAAAGCGCAGCACCACAAACTGTAAATTATGTGCAAATCAGTGCACGCTAACGATAAGTGAGTTTTCCCAAAAAGAATCAGCTCAAGTTCAAAAGATAGAAAATGCAAAAGCTCTGCGACGACGGTGGAATAATTTTGATGCTGTCATTGTAGATGCAGAAAAAGAGCCTAAACCTATCTCGGCTTTGTCCGTTTCGCAAAGTAATCCAAGGCGCTTGACAGTTGGCAACCGCTGCACGCGTCCTTTGAGTAAAGATACAAAAAATGAAAACAATAAGACATCTGATTTGATAGATCTCTTTTCCTATACCTATGAGTCCCTATTTGCTTTTGACAGTCTCGATGATTCACAAGCTTGGCGCGGAACCATCGGTGTCTTAAGAGCACTCAGATCATACGACGACTATCCACTCTGGCATACGTTTCTGTCTTGTCTCGGTTACCGAGTCGTACTATCTGATCCATCCGGCAGGAATACCTATTTAAGGGGAGCCGAGACCATTTACTCCGAGTCGAGCTGTTATCCGGCCAAGATAAGCAACGGGCATCTGCTTAATTTGATCGATAAAGGTCTAAACACTGTTTTTGCTCCCTACACAGAATATGGTTTTTCCGGAAAACTCAGTTGCCCTGTCTTGGCAAAAAACCCTCTGGTTTTAAGTCTCAACATTGAAGCTGTTTACAGCGGTGCCGTTACCATGGTGTCGCCACATTTGAACTTAAGCGACTCTGTATCAATGACCAAAGAACTTCATGAGGCTTTTACAAGGGTAGCTTCTGACATATCGCAAGATGAAATTATGGCAGCCCTGGAAAAAGGACTTGCAGCATATCACGCTTTTTGGGCAAACATCCAACGTGTTGGTGAAGCCGCTGTGCAAGGTATTTTTGCAGATGGTGGTCATGGGATTGTGTTGGCCGGGCGACCATATCATCTTGACTCCGAGATGCATCACGGTTTGCCGGAGCAATTGAAGTCATTTGGCGTTTCGGTGCTTACGGTAGAAAGTGTTGCGCACTTGGGGCATTTGCCGCACTTATACGTTGATGACTGTTGGGATTACCCAAGTAAGCTGTACGCCGCCGCATCATTTGTTGCAAATTGCGACTGCCTCGACCTTTTGGAGATGTACTCATTTGGTTGTGGCCTGGACGCAGTTACTTGTGATCAGGCTCAAAATATTCTCAAACAGCAAGACCGCATTTTTACCTCGCTTAAGATAGATGAGATGAGTGATCTGGCGGCAAGCCGAATACGTATGCGCTCAATGCTGGCTGCATTAAAAAGGCAGGGAGTCTGTCATGAGTGAGCAACCCAATATCTCACTATTGGTTAACTGGCTGTCGGGTTTTGGAAAAACTATGCTTGAAGCATTACCTGAGCTGCAAAAAAGCACTATTTTGCTGCCCCAAAACGGTTCGCAAACGGTGTTACGTGGTCTGTCTTGCACAAACAATGATGCCTGCTTTTCTTCGACCTATGCTGTGGGTCAAGTAATGGATGCAGTTTTGAGCGGTGAATACACTTTAGAAAACTTTGAGGTGATTGTTCCCAATATCTGCATAGATTGCAGAGCTAATGACCTGGAAGGACTTTTGCGTAAAGCTCTGGCAGATGCCGGTTTTTCGCAAATATCAGTCAAGTCGTTTAGTGAGCGTTATTTATCTGTTAGCAAGAGCGGACAAGGCACACCTACAGGCGCATCAGTCAAAAAGATGGCAGAAGCATTACTGCTATGTGATTTTTACGAGCAATTGCTGCTGCGCTTGCGACCGATGATAAGCATAGATGACCTTAAGGACTTTGCAAAACAGTCTTTGTTGCAAATATCTTTCGCTGTTAAAAGGCAGGTTGAGTTTGCTTCCGCAGCGCAGTTTTTGCTCAGTAATGCCATGTCGCTTATGCCTGATAGCGCGATACAAAAGCCACTCATAGCATTTGTGGGTACGGCGCCCTCGTTATTTAACACAACAATCAATAATGCTGCGGTAGAGCAAATTGAAGCTGAGGATTGTGAGGTAAGCCTTCCTTGGTACAGTGACTTTGTGCTCTATGGACTTTTTGCCAAAGGCATTTCGTTGGACTTGCTCTATGAGATTGAGAAATCCCGCGCAGAACTTGCGTTTCTTATCAAAACTAAATCAGCAGGTAAGTTTACTAATATGTTGCCACCGCGATCATTAGATTATTATCAGCGTCTTGCCTTTGAGTCAAAATTGGTTAGCAAACATGAGTTATCCGGAGCCGGATGGCTTTATGTGGGTCACTTAATTGATTTGCTAAGTGCAGGTGCACGACATATTGTTTATGCGCATTCTTTTGGGTGCTTGTCTGCGCACACTGTAGGGCGAGGTGTATTTCGTGCATTGCGTGCGCACCATCCGGATATGAGCATTGTGTCGATTGAATACGACCCCGGAGCAAGCTTTGTAAATCAGAGCAACCGTCTTAAATTGTTAACTTCTCAAGCAAAAGAATCGTTTGCATCCAATCAATAGAACAGGAGAACATGTCATGAAAGTTAAACCGGAAAATGTTGAAAATGGTAGAGTGCATGTTAATGTTTCTTTATCGGCAGATGAGATGGATCTTTATTTTAGAATGTCACAAGAAGCAGTGAGAGAAGAAGGCGATCTGTCGCCCGAACTGGCTAAGGCAAGTTTGGAGGAGTTTTGTGCTGATACCCAGGTTCAAAACAAGCTCCGAGGTTATGTTATGGAGCTTTTGGCAATTAAAGCTGTAAAGGAGGCGGGGGTTGTACCTGCCAGTCAGTTGCTTCATCTCACTAAAGACACTGTTTTGCCGGATAAGAGTTTTGAATTCATTGTTTCTGTTGTTCCTAAGCCTGTTGTGGAGCTGACATCTTATGATCCGATTGAGGCTTATGAGGGCGAGCTTTTTGTTACAGAAGAAGAGATAGAAAAAGAACTTGCTGACCTGGCCTTAAGAAATGCAAGCATTGTACCTAAAGACAGCACCGATAGCGTGGAGCTTGAAGATTTTCTCGAGATAGAAACTAAAGCGACTCAAGACGGCGAAGAGTACGAGCACTTAACAGCCAAGAAGCGCCTTTACAAAGTGGGCGAGAAATTCTTACCCGAAGAGTTTGACAAAAATCTTATCGGCATGAAGACAGGGGAGACCAAAAGCTTTTTACTTAATTTTGACAAAAACAAGACTCCTGTTGATGTTAGCGTAACGATCCTTGGGATATACACCGAGGTAGCTCCTGAAGCAGATGATGATTGGATTGAGAAGAAATACCCGGGTCTCGGTGGATTAGATGGTTTAAAGGATCAGATTCGCAAAGAGATCACAGAAAAGAAGAAACCTATGTTTGATGAGGCTTGCGCGAGTTCTGCCCTCAAGCAATTGGCAAAACGGGTGAATTCCACTGTTCCGGAAATCGTTTTTGAGACACGCTTTACCGAGATGTATCGTAATTTTTGCAAAGAGATAAAAAACAGCCAAGGAGTGGGCATTGAAGAGTATTTTTACAAGCAAGGTATCACCGAGCAACAAGTTAAAGAAGAGATGGCACGTGATGTTCGCAGTGGACTAATAGAAGGTTTTGCTTTGGATGCCTATGCGCATCACTATAAACTTGCAGCCGACGAAGAAGACTATGAGCAAGTGTTACGCAGCATTGCGCCGGGCGACGAAGCAGCGACACGCCATGAATACACTGTCAGTGGGCGTATGTATATACTGGATGAAGCAGCACTTCGGAATCGTTCATTGAGGCACCTGCTGGATACGGCAACTGCTCCTTGTCGATAGGAGAGAGTCGGCAAATCGGGTGTGATTAATCGCTATGGGTGGCGCAATAATGTGTTTTTCGCGTTTAAAAAGACCTCTTGAGTGGAGGTCTTTTGTATTGCTAGCAGAATAATATTCACTTCTTTTCCATTGCGATAGCTCACAAATGCATAGTGATGCGTATAATATACAAAGCAGAAATTGTAAGTTATGGGCTTAAGGTTTTGAGGGCAAATCAACAGCAACAGCAACATAGCTCATTTTGATTGATGCTTTATCTTGAAATTCCGGAAAAGGAGTATATATGGGTGCGGTTAAGAGGATCTTCTTAAGTATTCTGCGAAGACCGGGTAAGACGATTATTTTGATGTTAGTCACAATAATTATCGGCAGCCTTATTGCCGGTGCACTGCTGGTTCAACAGGGCGTTAGTCGTGCTGAGTCACTTGCAAAGAATTCTTTAGGCGCTGCAGTTTCTGTTGGAGTTGATTATGAGGAGTACGATAAAGCGATCAACGCCGCATCGGACGAAGAGTTTCCGGAGATTGGGGTTATTTCCGTTGAAACAATAGAAACCCTCGGAACGCGTCCGGAAGTTAAGAATTACGACTATTCTCTGGATGCATATGCTTCGTCCGCAACTCTAAAATACTATGAGGCCTCAACAGAAGAGCAGGCTCTTGATGAGCAGGATTCCATTGCAATAGATGAGTCGAATTCATTTACTTTACGCGGCATTCATTATGAATCAATGCTAGCGATAGAACAAGGTGCTCTTGCTTTAAATGATGGCAGAACTTTTAGCAAGGATGAAATATCACAAGGCAGTGAAGTTGCTATGGTGTCTGATAAGTTTGCTCAACTCAATAACTTACATGTGGGCGATACTATAGCTTTGAAAAATGAAATTATTGATTACTCCGTCAGTGACACAAGCTTTGATTTTGAAGATTCGGAAGATGGATTAACGGAAGAAGATACAGAAGAATCTACTGACGACGGGTTAAAAGTAATTGCGAGTCAAGATGTGAACTTAAAAATTATCGGGCTATTTTCTGTGACCAACAAGGGGATTGAGACTACAAGTAGTGACTCAGCTACAAATGCAACAACGATGATGATTAATGGCTCCATGTTTGACAGTGAGGCATTCAATGTAATTTATACTCCGATCTCAGTTGCCAAAAGAGAATTAGACTTCATGACTGAAGGCTATGCGCAGCTCTATGAAGAAGAAGAGATAGGAGATTATTACAATAATGTCCCAATATATCTACTTAACTCAGCGGATGATTTGGCAAGCTTTACTGAGGCTGCTAAGTCAGTTTTGCCGCAATTCTACACAGTACTTAGCGCTCAATCTTCGTATGATCAAATCGCTGCTCCGATGAATACTATCAATCAGATCATGACTATCTCGCTCATTGCTGTTATTATTGCCGGCTTGATCATTGTGTCTTTGGTGATCGTATTGTTCCTCCGCGAAAGACGTTACGAACTTGGAATATATTTTGCTCTAGGCGAGCGGAAATCGGTAATTGCCGGGCAGGTTATTGCTGAAGTAGTTTTGATAGCTTTGGTGGCTCTGACGATATCCATCTTTACCGGTTCGTTATTGTCAGGTGCTTTAAGCAGCTTCATGCTAGATGCTCAGATGAACGCGCAGGTTTCTTCGGATCCGTATGGCATGGCTTACGATAACAATGTTTATGGCGAACAAGCCTTGTTTATTGGCAATATCGAAGCCGACGAAGTCATGTCTTATTACTCTCTAGGCTTAAGCCCTCAGTATATCTTGATGCTCTTTGGAGTTGGTTTAGGTACGGTTTTGCTTTCATGTATCGTTCCAATGATTTATCTACTAAGGCTTAATCCCAAGCAAGTACTTATGTGAGACAGGAAGGATTATAATGACTGTTTTAACTCTGCAAAACCTCACTTACTCATATAACGATGGCGCTTCACAACGCTACATACTTAACGATGTCTCGTTTAACTTTGAGGCAGGAAAGTTCTATGCCATAAAAGGCCCTTCGGGATCCGGAAAAACTACCATGCTTTCGCTCATGGGTGCCCTAGATAAACCTAGGGGAGGTGCGGTTCTTTTTAAAGGCAAAAGCATTGACAATGTGGGTTATGAAAAGTATCGCCGCAATCATGTTGGTATTGTCTTTCAGAGCTACAACCTTATTCCTTGGATGACAGCAATAGAAAATCTAATGGTTGCGATGAGCGTTACCGATAATGACATACCTAAAGACCAAAAGAATGTTGCCACCAATCTTTTGAACTACTTGGGTATTGACCAAAGTAAGATTGAGCGACGAGTAAAGAGCCTTTCCGGTGGAGAGCAGCAGCGCGTGGCCATTGCCAGAGCTTTGGCTACCAACGTAGATCTTATTTTGGCTGATGAGCCTACCGGCAATCTTGATGAAGAAACTTCTGAAGAGATCATCCAGATATTTAAAAGACTTGCTCATGAGCATGGTAAATGTGTTGTTGTGGTCACACATGCTGATGAGGTTGCTCTTGAGGCCGATGAGGGACTGGTGCTTTCAAAAGGTGTGTTGAGGAGAAGAGAAATGCCGGTTCAAGCGGCAGTGCCTCCTGTTGAATCGCAGCCTATAGCTCAGGTGCAGCCGCCAACGTTGGAGCAGGACGACCCCAACGATGTTTCTGTGGAACACACAGATGTTCCAATTAAGTTTTAAGTTTAACTCGCAAGGGGTTTGGTAAAACGAGCAAATGATCTTTAAGGATGTCTGACAGCAATGAGCGATTTTCTGAGTCAATTTTCCGGGCAAAACACAGAAGCAAACAAGTCACCCATAGTTTCCAGTAAAAGCGATACCGCGCCGCTGGATTCAACTCAAGTTGTTGCCGGTGCGCTAAATAGTATCGGCAAAGAAGAGAGCTCATTAGGCATTCAGGCAGTCAGACATGATGTTGTGGTGGATCCAAATTACAATCGCAAAAGAGCGTTGCGCATCTGCATAATATTGGTTGTGATAATCATGCTCGCAGTGATCGGTTTTGCGGTATGGCATTTCTCGCGTCTTGTAGAGATGCCCGATCTTGTAGGTAAGACTGTTGCTAATGCCCAAGAGTTTAGTAGACAACACAACATTACACTTGATGTAAGTGAGGAGTTCAGCTTGGAGTCGGACGGTAATATCCTCTCCCAAGACGTTGTTGCCGGAACCAACATCTATAAAGATTCAAGGCTAGGATTGACTGTAAGCAAAGGTGCTGATCCTGACGAGCAGATAACGCTCCCGGATTTCTCCACATTAGATAGGCTTGGGGCGCAGGAATGGATCACTAAGAACCAGGCTGATGGCTTGTCTGTTACTCAAGAGTTTAGTGATACAGTAGAAAACGGCAAGTTTATCAGGATCGAGTTTAGAAGCTCCGATGTAAGTGCGGATAATTATCGCAGACGTGAATACGCTACGGTGTTTTATTCGAAAGGCGCTCAGGTCTTTGAGAAAAACATTAAGATGCCTGATCTATCGGGGCAGCCGTTGGCTGATGTTGAGGCGTGGGCTGTGAAAAATGAACTTGTGCTTACTACCACAGAGGCTGATTCGGATACTGTAGAGGCAGGTAGCATCATCAGTCAAAGTGTTGCAGTAGGCGAGATGCTTGCCAAGAAGGACTCAATTGCTGTCGTGGTCTCGCTTGGCAAGGCTTCGGTTGTGCCCAATTTTGCAAACTTTACGGCAGATAATGCTGCTTCTGCTGACGAACAAATACAAGTTGAGGTGGAAACTCGCTTTCATGGCAAAGTGGCTTATGGCAAACTGATCTCACAATCCGTTGCTGCCGGAACTAGGTTAAAACCGGGTGAAACTACGACAGTCAAGTTAGTCTATTCGCTGGGCAAGCCATATCTTAAAGACTATCGCGGAGTAACCGAAGGAGAGCTGCCGGCGTTATTCTTTGAAGACTACACCAGTAAGGGCGCAAATATCACCTACAAGATAAAACGTGTTAACTCCTCTGAGGCCAAGGGTACTGTTGTTGCGATGAGTACATACAGTAAGTTTGTTTCCATGAACTTTGAGGTGACGATTGAGATAAGTAAGGGCAACTTGAAACCTGCGCCTGAGGAAGATAAGAATACTACAACAGAAGATAAGTAGTGACACTTGGCAGTAATTTCTGCTCGTTAACTTAAGCAATGCAATCTACAAAAAGCTGCAAGAAGTATTGATTCCTCGTTTTTATGTCGAGGTAACAAAACTGCATGTTTGTGTACCTCTGCTAAACATCTCAGCGACACTGCCTGCTATAGCTTCATTAATTAACTAAACCTGCACCAATAGCAAGCGTGTTTGATCTTTTTGAGAATTGAAATTGCTTCCGCAAACTAAGAATCTATTAATAGAAGAAAACCCTTAGTAATTATGCATAAGGGAAGCACCGATTAAGTCGGTACTTCCTAAGCAAAAGGAGGCAAAATGGCAACACCTTCAGACATTCTAAAAAAGCACGCTGTTAACCAGATCTCTTATTACGTAGAGGATCTGGAAAAAGCTGCGCGAGAGCACTCAGAGCTCTTTGGCTCAGGTCCATTTTTTTACATGGATCCTGTTACAAATCACGTAAACTACCGCGGCAAAGAAGTTGATCTGGTAATGCATACGGCTTTTGGTCAGTATGGCGATATCCAAATCGAGCTTGTGCAAGTTCTTAGCGAAGCTAACCCTCAAAGTGAATTAGGTCACTTTGGTTTTCATCATTTTTCTAACTGGGTAGAAGATTATGATGCAGCTATCAAGCACTTTGCTGACCTGGGCTTCTCGCCATTATTTGAGTTTACGTCCGGTCAGGGACTACGCGTGGCCTACATTGACACCTATGACAAATGGGGTCATTACTTAGAAATACACGCTCCGATCGAAGGCTTTTGGAACATGATAAAAGCTGCATCTGAGAACTGGGATGGCAGTGATGTTTGGCGCAAGATAGGTGCCTAATTATCGGTCACGGCGTTATCAGCGTCGTAACTTATAAAGGAAACAAGAAGACAAGCTCCAAGATGCACCAACAAGAAAGGAGAGACTATGGGTTACAATGCAAAACCTGTAGGTCCGGGAGTCGAAACCACAACCCTGCAAAGCATTTCATGCGGTGGTACCGGCGGTGACCTAACGGCAGTAGATTCAAAGGACGGAAAGGTTGTTCGTATCCGTCCGATCAATTACTTGGACACATACACTAAAGAAGAGCTGGCGCCTTCGATGTGGGAAATAAAAGTAGGAGACGAAGTATTTACGCCCAGCTTCAAATCGGCACCAAACTACTTTGCACTAGCTTACAAAAACCGTATATACTCCAAAAACCGCGTCAGCTATCCACTCAAGCGCGTTGACTGGGAGCCGGGTGGAGATCCTGCCAAAATAAACGCTGCGAATCGCGGTAAGAGCAAATTCGTGCGCATCAGCTGGGATGAAGCACTTGATATCATGGAATCCGAGATCAAGCGCATCATAGAAAAGTATGGTCCCTACTCAGTGTTCACCATTGGCGAGGATGGCCATCGCGAGTCCAAGAACCTGCACTCCGGTGGTGGAATGCACTCTACGCTTATGTCAAAGCTTGGTGGCTATACTCGCGAAGTGCGTACTCCTGACTCTGTAGAGGGTTGGTATTGGGGTGCTAAGCACTTCTGGGGTTCCGGTTCAAACAAGGGACTGGGAATGCCTGCTCCTCCGCAGACCGGTTATAACTCCTGGCACACACTTAAAGATATTTCTGAAAACTCAGAGATGATAGCTTTTGCTGCGGGTGACTGGGAGTTGACACAAAACTATGCGTCACAGATGTGGAGTCGTTTGATAAAGTTCTGGGAAAATGTAGGTAAGAAGTTTGTCATCGTTGATCCATTCTGCAACTACACTGCTGTATGCCACGACACGATGAAATGGATCCCCATTCTTCCCAACACCGATGCCGCATTTGATTTCGCGGTTATGTATGTATGGTTTAGCGAAGATCTCTATGACAAAGAATATGTCGCAAGCCACTCCATTGGTATTGAGAAAGTACGCGCCTACGTTATGGGCGAGGATGAAGAGGGCGTTGCTAAAACACCCGAGTGGGCTTCAGAGCGTTGCGGTGTAGCCCCGTGGACTATTCGTGCATATGCACGTAATCGAGCTCAATTTGCTACTGCATCGGTGCACTTCAGCTCCGGTGCCATTAAAGGCCCTTACAGTCATGAGCCCGGTCGCACTCATGCTTATCTGCTTGGCATGCAAGGTCTTGGCAAGCCGGGAATTCAACAGGCGTTTATGAACGCTTCGCTTATCGGTAAAGAAACCCTTGCGCGTTCGACTTCTTCTCCATTCCAAATGGCTAATCAGTGCCGTATGTTCTATCCTTCCGAGCAAAAAATACCTCGCACCATGGTAGCGGAAGCCTTACTCACAGGCTCTACCGAGTGGTATGGTTCACCAGCCATTGTTTATGTAGAGACTTCCGAGCAGTTCCAAAAGAACAGCTATCCCACAACTGCTGAATCTTATGCAGCTGCACTTGGAAGCGTATCTCCTGAGCTGGCACGCGCTCAAGGCAAGTCGCTTGAGGATCTGCAGGCTGCCTTGGATTACAAACTGGCTCATATGCCCGAGTTTAATAAGATACATATGCTGTGGTCAGAAAAACCCTGTAACCAAAACTGCTGGGATGGCGGTTTTAGGTATCAAGAGGCCATTCGTACCAATGAAGTGGAGTTCTTTGTAACCAATCACCAGTGGATTGAAAACGACTCTCTGTTTGCCGATCTCATTTTGCCCGTCACTACATGTGTCGAAGACAACGACTCGATGGGCGGATCTATGATTGTATCTCTGCGCCACGAGACTCGTACACCTCCCGGTTGTGAGCGCGTAGGCGAGTCTAAGTCAGACTATGAAATAGCTTGCGAGTTGGCCGATCGTTTTGGTGTTCGCGATCAGATCGATATGGGTATGACACAAGATGAGTGGCTGGAATACTGCTTTAAAAACTCGCTTAGGCGAAGAGATTTCTTATGAGGATTGGATGCAGCGCGGTTTTTATTTCCCGAGCCAAGATCCTAACGCCGATGTTATTCCTCCGGGAATGCGCATGTTTGCTGACGATCCCGAAGGAAATCCGCTGGATACGCCTTCCGGTAAGCTGGAGTTTTGGTCCGAGGCACTAGCCACCAACTTCCCCGATGATTTTGAGCGTACGCCGATGGCCAAGTGGATTCCCGGTGGTGCTAAGTCTGAGGGCTGGTGGCATGATGAATCGCTATGGGGTGAGCGCTGCAAAGATTATCCGCTACTTATAGTAGCTAATCCGGGAAGATGGCGTGTTCATGTTCAGGGTGACGACATTAAGTGGTTCCGCGAGATAGAGACCTGCAAAGTTAAGGGCAAGGATGGCTACTTATACGAGCCTTGTTGGATTCATCCGGATGACGCAGCTGCACGTGGTATTAAAGCCGGTGATATTGTGAAGCTCTACAACGACCGCGGTACAATACTTACAGCTGCTCGTATTTCCGAGCGCACTATCAAGGGTGCCGTCATTGTAAACAAGGGTTCGCGTGTTGATCCAATAGCTCCGCGTGTTGATCGCGGAGGAGCCGCAAACTTGATCAGCCCTGAGAATCAGGTCTCCAAAAATTGTAGAGGATTTGCCGTTTCCGGTTATTTGGTTGAGGCTGCTAAGCTACAAGATAGCGAGATGGATGCATGGAAGGCCGAGAATCCGGACGCATTTGCCCGAGACTATGATCCGGCTATCGGAATCAATTATGAATCTTGGGTCGTAGAGTAGGGAGATGACTAATGAAAGCTTTTCTTATTGACGTAAAGGCCTGCACCGGCTGCTATGCATGTCAAATAGGTTGCAAGGACGAACATTGTGATCAGTCGTGGTTGCCATATGCTGAAGCACAGCCCGAGATCGGCCAGTTTTGGCTTAATCTGAAAGAAAAAGAGCGTGGAGCAAACGGTCATGTACGCGTGTCCTATGTGCCATGCATGGGTGGACAAAATGCTGAGATTCGCGATTTTGCGCCCGAAGTTTTAATGTCACGCGAGGACGGTCTGATTGTGATCGACCCTGCGAAGGCAAAAGGCAGGAAAGATATTGCTGAGAAGTTTGATGGCGTATATTGGAATGAAGCTCTGGATATTCCGCAAGCTTGCACCGGATGTGCGCATCTACTTGATGATCCGGACTCTCCAATTAGAGTGCCGCGCTGTGTGGATAACTGCCATGTAAATGCCATTCAGTTTGGTGAAGTGGATGAGCTGGATCTTGATGGAGCCACGGGTGGACCCATCGTTTGGTACAAGAACATGCCGCAAACGTTTATTGCTGCTACGGTATATGATCCTGCGGCAAGCGAAGTTGTTGTTGGTGCGCAGGTCAAAGCCGTTTCTGACGCTGGCACATTCTCAGCTGAGACCGATATCTGGGGAGACTTTTGGCTCAAAGAAATACCTGCAGGTGACTATGCTCTAACCATTGAAAAAGATGGCAAAAAGGTAGAATGCACTGTTTCGACAAAGGAAAAAGACCAAGGTCTCGCAGACATTGCCTTGGTATAAGCGTTGTTGCTCGTAATGACGTACGAGTAAATGAAAGGAAGCCCCCATGTGTTTTAGACCAGCACAAATATCTATGAATAACTGCCCGGTGTGTGGTAAAGCTAATAAGCCTATCGCAACTGTGTGCGAAGAGTGTGGTACGGCACTTGAGATGAACAAGGTAGACTTTGATGCCGATCAAGCTTCGCTTGACTCAGCCATTAAGGCTCCTGGTGCGCCGAGTGCGCCAGGAATGCCAGGCTCTCCGGCAGCGCAAGGTGCTCCGACACCGCCAAAACCCGGCGCGCCACCTGCACCACCAAAAGCACCCGGTGCTTAAGTTGAATAGTTAGCAAGAGGGTTTAAGAACACCAGCCAAGAAATCTATTCTCTTGGCTGGTGTTATTGGTCAAATATATACTCTGTAGCTCAGTGATGTAAAATGTTGGTCAAGAGACCATTTTGCTTGAAAAATTTATTTGAAGGGACGATAGGTCATGTGTTATGCGGGCAACTGTCAGCCTGAGTGTGATAACTGCAAGCCCAAATACCTCAAGTGTCCTGCTTGCGGCACTCGAGCACTTCTCACGTATTATGCATGCCCAAGTTGCGGACACGATATTACGGAGGAAATGCGCGAATCTGCCAAAGAACTCTGGCAGAAAACTCATTACTATTCTCCCAGCAAAGCCGTCACCACTGCAACCCCTGTCACCCCCGCACCACCCTGTCATTCCCGCGAAGGCGGGAATCCATAAGCACTGAATTGTTGGTCGTTAAACAAGTAATTTCTTGCCTCCACGTGAATGACAAAATGTAGGCTAAGTATCTTGAAAGGTAATCAGGTTTCAAACATGGCTATGTGTGCTAATCCAAAGAATACTTACACTGACTCGTTAGCAAACGAAGTGTGGATCTGTGGCATTGATGCCGCTCATCACCAACTAATTGATGCAGACGGCAACCGCTTTGAAGAAGTGGAGACTAACTTATGGGGTCGTGTTGGCGCTCATGGCTCTCGAAGAGCGATATATCTTGGTACGGGTAAGCATGGCGGCGGCATTACGCTGCGTCTACTCTACAAAAAAAACAATATGAACGAGTGGGTGAACGTTTTTACAAACTGCGTTGCACCATTTGATGCTGATAGCAAAGAGTTATGGTGAGGATCATACCGGTTTGTGTCAAAGCCTGATAAGCTAAACAGCTATTTCTTCTTACCGACACTGTTTGTGGCTGACTGCCATTGGGATAATGCCCAGGTATCAAAGTAGCGAGACAGCTGGCTTGTTGTAAGATCAAATTTGTTCCTTATCCATTTCCTGATCAACATTACGTTGGACATGGAGTAGAAGTATGCCATGTACTCTCGCTCAATGTCGCTTAGTTTTGTTTGTGAGAGAATGTGTGTATTTTGGTCGTTTATCAACTTTGCGGCCAATGTAACGAAAAGTGTTTCGCCGCCGTGAGCAAAAAGCTTTAAGTAAAACTCGCGATTATCGTAGATGTTTTTATATATCATCTCAGTGATTAGGCGTGAAGCAGATTTTAGGTTTTCACTTCTGAGCATACGCCTAAGTTCGTTTGCAGGGTGCACTGTGTCTTCAAAAATGATGTTTTCCAATATCGCGTTCTTATCTTGAAAGTGGGCATAAAAAGTTTTCCTAGACACATTGGCTTTTTCGCAGATGTCGGCAACCGTTATCTTGTCGTAGTACTTATCTATCAGAAGTTCTTTAAATCCATTGATGATTGCTTCATTGGCGGACATGCACTGATCTCTTTTCGACATCGAAGGGGTATGAACGGATGAAGATAACTTGATTCTCAGAAACAACAAGCAAAATCTTTAGTTACTAGCTTTATATAGCATAATAACTTTTTTTGACATATATGGCGAGGATACAAAGTATTATATATGTATACCAACACTACACACCCGGCAAACGGTGTTTATCCAAAGCAAGAGATTGCTTTTATAAGCTCGGCTTATTCTCTTGCAAAAGCTTAGTTTCTTTAGAAGCATGGCTTCAGCTTGTGTCACACCTTTACACCTCTACACAAAAAATTTAGTTAGCTATAGAGATATATTAAACAAATCAACAGATTCATTTACTCAAGGTAATCAAATACATCTCCTTGTAAGGCATTTATAGCTCTTTAAGTGCTTGTGTATCGTATCTGGGAGCGGTTTGCATTTATTGCGGTCTTGCCCCATTTACCTGTGCATTTTATCTTTATTTGGAGCCTCAGTTCCCAAGAGGAAAGCAATCGGATCAAACAATTGAAACGTTGTAGAAGGAGGAGATGTATGGATAGAAAAGTACCGATAAGATTATCCAAAACTGTTGATGGAGGACTAAATGACTGAACAAGTAAATGCGTTTCAAGCTGCACCACATGGCAAAAAAATGCTCACATTAGTAGGCCTGTACTTTGGACTTTGTATCCAACTCATGACATCAGTTACGTTTTCAAGTTGGCTGAGAACTGCGCAAGTCGAATTTGCTGATGGTTATCTCTATATCTTGGCAATTTCTATCGGTGGAATCCTCGGTCTTATCGCCATGCCTCTTTATGGATATTTTGGCGCAAAGAATCCGGCTATTAAAAGACCACTAATCTGTGTTTCTTTGCTGCTTGGTTTTTTGGTGTTGCTTGGACGAGCTATTGCTCCTTCGATGATCGTTATCGCAGCGGTCAGTGCTTTTTGGGGCTTTGTAAGTGCCGGTATTTTTGTATTGGGCTTCTCGTTAATACGCGATATGTTTGACCAATCTAAGGCCGGGTTGTACTTGGGTCTGGTAGGTACGATGACTTCTATCGGTATGTTGGTAGGACCTATTGCCGGCGGAGTTATCATGCAAAGCCCGCTTGGCTGGAGAGGTATGAATCTCATTTTAGCTGTGCTCATGGCAGTGGCGCTGGTCATGGTCTTTCTTGGTGTGAATGTTAAAAAAGAAGATGTTGTATCTATGGCATCTCCTAGCCACTCCTTTGATGTTTTGGGAACTATAGGGCTGATGCTCTTCTTGGGTGCTCTTATCATGATGTTTTCGATGACATCTTTGTTCCCGTTTGGCTCGCTTGTAAGTAACATTCTTGCCGGTGTAGCAGTTTTAGGTCTGATTATCTTGATTTACGATATCAATAAAAAAGATGAAAAGGCCATTGTGCCTAAGAAAGTTCTCAAAGACTGGAATTGCGTTATCTTGGCAGTTTCTATTGCACTTTGCATGATCACGTCAATGTCGCTAACTTATTTTATGCCGCAGTTCATTCCGGCTCTTAAGGCAGATCCGATTATCAAAATGATAGATCCGGAGACCAAGGGTCTTTCGATGTTGCTGCCAACAGCGTGTATTGCAATAGCCGGTTTGTTTTTAGGCCCGATCTTTGGCAAGATGATCGCGAAATCCGGAAACGCACGCGGAGTTACCACTCTTGCCACGATAGTTCAGATAGCTGTGTTTGTTATTTTTACAGCTCTGTTCTTTGGCGTACTTGGAAGTGATGAGAACGGTGTGCCAAAAGTACCTTATCTGGCAATCCTCGCTCTTATGTTGGTTGGCGGTATCTACACATCGCGTAATACGGTGTTATCCGCTGCAGCTGCCCAGATCCAGATCAAGCCGGAGATCCGTGTGCAAGCCAACTCTATCGTTCAGGTTGGACAAAACCTGGGCGGCGGTCTTTCGATGCCGATATTTGGCATAGTTCAGTCGGTCTTTGCTGCACCCATGATTGCTGCCGGTATGGATAGAAGTATGGCAACAGTAGCTGCTGTGCCTGCTGCTATGCCGTGGATTATGGTATTGGTGACCGTATTGTCGGTAGTGCTGCTCATCACCGGACTACTTCTCCGTCCGCTTAAACAGGATTAACAGAGGATTACGATCAGGCAGAATTACCCGTTCTGCCTGATCAATTCTGGGCTGCCATAAGTTCTTGTAGAGACAGGGCTCGTGTTATTTTACGTTATACCGGTTATAGGTGTCCTCTGATCAGTTGACGTCGTGCCTACCTCAAATCCGCAATAATCGTCTTCCCGGGCTTGGAGAAGTGCTCTGCTGCTGCAAGTCCTGATGTTAGAGCTAGTTTTGTATCTACTCTGCCTTGGACTGCGTAGAAGTAGAGCTTTTGTTTGTGTAAATCTATTGTGGTGTTAACTTTTTTCTTGCCAAAATTCTTAAGGAGTACCCAAGGTCCGTTAGGGCTAAGTGAGTAATAAACTAATGTGTTGTACTTTTGAGCCTTTGCAGGAGTTATGGTGATTTTTGCTTTGCCTGCTTTAGTGGTGTTTACTACCTTTAAGCCGGGCGCTGTTTCTGCTTTGGTCTTAACTGACATGACATTTGAAAATGTTGAATCTCGCCAATATCCGTATTTGGTCTTTGTGGCATCATGTGCTTTTATGTAGTACGTCTCACCCATAGATACTTTGAAGCCTGTAAGACTTTTTAGGTTCAGTGAAGTTTTGCCTTTAACGCTTCCGGCAAACGTATAGGGTCCATTTTTCTTACTTGCAATATAGATATTGGTGTAAGCGCTCTTTAGTTCAGCTTTAGGTAGGGGAGATGTCCAGCGTGCAGTAAATGTAGTTGATTTTATGTTTTTGGCACCCAACATCTTTGGTGTACTTTTAGTGGTTGCAGCTTTAAGGGTTTTGGCAGTAGATGACGCTTCTGTCTTTTTAAAGTGATAGACCTTGAAGTGATATTGTTTACCCGGTCTAAGTCCTTTTACGGTATATGAGGTCTTACCTTTTGCTACCGTTGTTACATGGGTGAAAGGACCGTTTGCAGAATCAGATATAAGTACGGCTGTTGGTAGTTTTGCGTCACCGGTTTTCCATGACAGCGTTATGCTTTCGGCTTTCTTGTTTTTGGCGGAAAAGCCCATTGGAGAGTTGATTTTGACTTTGGGTACCTTCACTTTTTCAGTCTCATTTAAATCGGTCTTGCCGGTGTCGTAGCCCTTATCAGTATCTTTAGGTACTATCCATTCGTTTGAGTAAACAGTTTCGCCAAAAGCAGCGCCGCCTTTGATGCTGTGATATTCATATTTTACCCAAGCACTAAGATTCATATGAAGAAACTCATCGGGAAGATATTCATAGTCAATAAATGCTGTATATGAGGTTGCATTTAAATCTTTGCATTCATACCCTAGTAACCAGTCTTTGTTATACTTAAATATTACAGAGATTTCATGTATTTCCAACCCTTTAGGAACGTTCGGTTTCTTCCATTTGTAATGTGCGTATATATGCCAGCTATATATCCCCTTTTTACTTTCCAATGTAACGCTGGTTATCTCAGGCTGTCCAGGTGAAGGGTTCGTCGTTGTAAAGCTTTCGGTTCCCGACTTATAAAAGTCATCTCCTACCTGCGCTGTTTGATATGTCGTGTATTTGCTACCCTTGTAAAGCCCGGTTATGGTATCGCTTGTTGCCGCACCGCTGGTCTTGTTGTTGAATGTACCAACGTATATCGGCTCTTGGATATTAGGTCCGTCTACAAACGTGTCCCATTTCGCCTTAACGCTTTTAACGCCTTTGTAAGAGACAGTAGCTCTTGATTGTTCCACCTTGGTAGTCTCGGGTGCCCCCACACTCAGTTTTTGTGTAGTAACCCACATTGGTTTTGAATAGGAGTTATAACCTTTCTTCACGGTAAAGTAATAATCGGTATCAGGATCTAGTCCATCCACTGTATAGGTATGTGTTTTAGCATGAAACGAACCTACGTACCAAGCATTAGAACCATTACTTTTCTCTGAACAGTAAAGCTCAATGTTTTTGGTGTAGCCGTCGGTGCTACCAAGGTTATTAAACTTAACTGTTGTTGCACTGGATTCCCAGTGCAGCCAGTCCAGTGTTTGGTTTACATCTACATCCCACGAAGGTGTGGTCAGTTTCTTTACCGGAGTGCAGCTCTGTCCTAGCACATCATCTTTTTCAAGCCAGACAGAATATGTGGTGTTGTCTTCAATGCCTTGGTTGATAACTTCATTCATATTGGGATTTGTAACATTGCCAACAGCATCCGTTTGTGGTTTTACCTCGCGATACATTACTGCATCTTTTGCATTGGTTCCTTTAGCAAGGTAAATGCGGTAAATAGATGCTTTTGCTTGCCATGAAACTTGAATTGAGGTTGGAGTTGGTGCTGTTATGGTTGCTTCCAGGTCGGTATAGAAATGACCTCCTGCTAAAGCTGTTGTCGGCATCATGCTTAAGGTCAAGATGAGTGTGACCATTATGGCGATGCTTCGTTTAAGTATCCCTTTTTTGCGATTTGTCTTTGACATGTTTTGCTCCTCCCTATGCTTGTTGCTTTCCGTGTTTGTTGCTCTTAACCGGGTTTGGCTTTCTGCCATTTAAGTTTTTGAGCGACAGCCTTGGTTGTTAAGCTGTCGCTTGGTTAGATACTTCGACTCTGCTCTTTGCGCTCCGATTAGTATGACAGCGAGGAAAGTTAGCATAGTATTGCCTCCTTGTTTGTTTCTCCTGCAGTCATGAATGGTGCGAGCATGGTGTCTAGTGCTTTAAACATTAGCGCGATGTTTCTTTTGTCATCATCTTCTTTGCCAATTGTGCCGATGGCTACCAGCGTGGTTTCATTGATGCCCGGAATTACTTGAACCGTGTAACGTGTTTTGAAGCTGTACATGTCGGTTTCAAAGACCATGATCCCCGGTTCAGATTGGTTGATGTTTGAGTTTATGATCTTTGCTTTATGCATCTCCACAACATCGCCTACGCCATTCCACAAAATGGGTGGGGGAAGATTGTATATTTTTTCCATTGTGGTCATCTGATCCTCCATTTGTACACTTATCTCGCTTGCCTTATCACCGCACAATTACCGTACATTTAACACTCTTTCCGTTCCAGGTTGTGGCTGTTATGGTTGCCTTGCCTTTTTTGATGCCTTTTACTTTTCCGTTCTTATCTACTGTTGCTACTCGCTTATTGCTGGAAATCCACTTAATAGTTTTTGGGCTGGCCTTTGCCGGAGCCAGTTTAGCCGTTAGTTTGTAAGTAGATTTTGCTTTAACAGATATCGATTTTTTGTTGAGTGTGACCTTTGTTGGCAGTATCTTGCCTACTGTAACAGTAACCTTTTGGGTTTTGCCACCGGCTTTTATAGTAATCACACTGGTGCCCAACTTTTTGGCCGTAATTACACCGGCTCTATCTATTGTTGCTACAGCTTTTTTGCTGGAGCTGAATTTTGGCACTATCCCTGTTGCTTTGGCCGGCGTAGTCTTTACTTTTATCTGTGTGGTTTTACCTACTGTTAAACCTATGGGCTTTTGGGCAATAAGTGTTTTTACCTTTGTGGTTTTAGCCACAACACGTACTATGCACTTTGCTTTCTTCTTGCCGTCGTTGGTGGTGACAGTCAGGGTGGCCTTACCTGCTTTTACAGCCTTAACCTTGCCTGTCGCAGCGTTTACCGTTACGTTTTTGCTGCTGCTTTTCCATGTTACTGTTTTATCCTTCGCGTCATATGGTTGTACAGAGGCGGGGAGTGTAATCGACCTGCCTTTAACAAGGTTGAGAGTAGGCAGTGTCTTTACGCTTTTGACCTTAACGATCTCAGGTTGTGTTGGGGTTGGTATAGGCGTAGGTGTTGGGTTTGTTGTGGGCGGGTTGGTTGTACCGCCGTTGCCCGGAGGAGTTGTGCTGCCGTTATCAGGAGGTGTCGGGGTTGGCGTAGGGGCTGGCGTAGGTGTTGGGACAGTTGCGGGCGGGTTGGTTGTGCCGCCATTGCTCGGAGGAGTTGTGCTACCGCCATCGCTTGGAGGTGTCGTGGATCCACCGTCGTCCGGAGGAGTTGTGTCACCGTCCGGTGGTGTTGTGATTCCTCCATCGCCCGGAGGTGTAACTGTTGGGGAAGGAACGCTTATGGTACTAACGTCACCCGCCACCGTTAGCTTCATCTCTGTTGGCTGGCTGCAAAACAGTACGGAACTGCTGCTTTGGGCGGTGAATAACTTCAGCGTATATTCCCCGTCCAAAACGTAATTGCTTTTAATCGGAATAGTCACCGAGCCATCGGCCTGACTCGCCGCCCTAAAATTACTAAAATAATATTCAAAA